>Ga0302325_10002373_pt1 | contig 45855 bp, 42 predicted proteins | sample Palsa_T0_2_FD_201948 | JGI IMG/M metagenome (GOLD analysis project Ga0302325, IMG submission 201948) | Peat permafrost microbial communities from Stordalen Mire near Abisko, Sweden - Palsa_T0_2 | ecosystem: Environmental > Terrestrial > Soil > Palsa > Peat permafrost | place: Sweden: Abisko...
GCGGGTTCCGCGATCCGGCTGGCCGTCTGGGGCTCGTGTTCGGCGTCACTCCGGCGAAGGTCCTCGCGTTCGGCAAGAACCCCTACAGCCAGACCCGGTACCGCTTCACCCGCTGAGCCGCCACCTGACCCCGCTCACGGCGGGCGGTGTGCATCATTCCGCCTGGCCGTCACGGGTGCCGGGGATCGCCGGATCGCTTCTGGATCTTGCACTGCACCGGGAAGGTGCCCGGCAGCCGCTCGCTCAGCGTGACCAGCTTTGCGCGAGCGAAGCTGCGCGAACCGCCGGTCTGGCGCTGGGTCGGACCGGCCGGAATGGCGAGCAACACGATCCGGAAGGGTCATTCTGAGTTCGCTGGCGGGCGGGATTGCCGGGCGGCTGTCAGCGGCAGCGTGGTTGCTGCAGTGCTGCGGCTGTGTGAGGGTAGCGGCCAAGACGATGGCATCCGGTGATCTTGGCAGCCCGCGGCCGGGTGGGATGACGGTGCCGGCGCGGCCTGTTGCCGGTGATGGAGCCCTGGGGGGAGGCCCGGCGCTCAGATCTTATTCTTCGATGGCCCCGCCGGTGCGGCGCAGATGCCGCCGGAAGGTGTAGGACGGGTCAGTGGCGCGCCGGGCCAGGTAGTCATCGAAACCGGTCTGCTCGCGCAGTGTCTGCCCTTCCCGGATCCAGCGGGCCTGGTCGCGCTCGGTCTGCCAGATCTGGTGCGCGGTGACCAGCACCTGCCCGGCGTGCTCTGCGGCGACGAACAACGCGCCGTCGTCATCGGCGAAGACGGTGTCCCCGGCGCTGACCAGGTGCGACCCGAACCGCGCGGTGACCAGCGCCTCGGGCTCCCGCTCGTCCAGCCGCACCGGCCCGGCCGGGTGACTGCCGTAGCTGAAGACCGGAACGCCGATCGCGGCGAGTTCCGGCGTGTCGCGGTGCAGGCCCCACACCACCAGGCCCGCCACCCCGGCGGCCTCGGCCTCCAGTACCGCCAGGTCGCCGACGCAGGCCTCGTCCAGACGGCCGCCGTTGTCGATGACCAGCACGTCGCCGGCTTCGGCCCGGCCGAATGCCTCCAGGAACACGTCCACGCTGCCGTAGTGCCGCACGGGCAGGACCCGCCCGGCGATCCGCTGGCCGGCCACGACCGCCCGGATTCCCGAAGGGGCGGCCCGCAGCGGAACACCACAGCGGACGCACGCATCGGCCACCAGCGGAGTGGACAGATCCGCGAAAGCCTCCGGCAAGGCGACCTCCCCAGTCCAGTACCCGGTACCGCGGACAGCGCGCGGGCGGGGAATGATCCTACCGCCGCCCGGGACAACGGCTATCTGTACCAGCCGACGGCCAGAAGCCACTCCATGTGACTACCCGATCAGGAAGGCGCGACGAACTATCCGCCGATCTGGATGGTGATCCCGCTCGTCACCGAGGTTAGCTGGGCTGTACCGAGCCGGGTGTTCTGTGCTGTCCGTTTCGTGCGGCCGGGAAGTTAGCTCGTGCCGGGCGCCCCGGTGCGCAGTTCGATGCTGAGCGCGGCGAGGTGGTCAAGCACGGCTCGAGTGCCGGTGAGGCGGCGAGCCTGGTGCCCCCTGGACATGCTGGGTCGGCCTGCCCGGCCGGTCTGCTGGGCGGTGTCGCCTGGTTAGGCCGGGCCGAGCAGACCGGTCAGGACGCGGGCGATGAGATCTGGGTAGCGGTCCGCGGGTTCCTCGGGGTGCGGTAGCTGTGCTTGCGGGGTCAGGAAAGCCGCTAGGCGCGGGTGCTGGCCGGAGGTGAGGGCGTGACCGAGGTAGGCGAGGTTGCGTGCCTGCAGGCCGTGGTCGGCCTGTTCGTGCAGCGCGAAGGCCGCGGTGATCCCGTTCAGCATCGCGAACGCCTCCATCTTCGCCTCCAGGCCGGCCGGATGCTCTTGCAGCAGGGTGAGAAAATGCTCGATCAGGGCTATTCCGTTCGGGCCGATGACCGGGCGGGTCATGGTGAGCCCGGCCAGCCACCGGTGGCGGCGGAAGATGACGCGGGCCTGCTCCCCGAAGGCGGTCAGGTCGGCGAGCCAGTCACCGGTTGGCGGGGCGGGCTCCCACTCGGCGCCTGTGGCGTCGGTCATCAGGTCCAGAAGGTCCTCGCGGGTCAGGACGTAGCGGTATAGCGACGCGGCGCCGGTACCGAGCTCGGCGGCCACGCGCCGCATGGAGACCGCGTCCAGGCCCTCGGCATCGGCGATTCGCAGCGCGATCTGGGTGATCTCGGCCCGGCTCCACTGCGCGGGGCGGCCGACCGCAGACCGCTCCGGGCGCAGCCAGATGCTCGCCGCGCCCCGTTCCGCCGCCGTCATCTTCGCCGCCCCTTTCGCGATCGCCGTTCTCAATCTAGTATGCTCGACTTAGCGAACGATGTACGCGAAAGACGAGGGGAGCCAGTGATGGCACGGGACGTGAGAGAAAAGGTGGCGACGGCACGCACCGTCAAGCTGCCCAGGCACGTGAGGTTTTTCACCCGGCAGTCCCGCAAGGGCCTGCCCGCGCCCGCGTACGCAGTGACGCTGGAGCGGGGTATCCAGATCCCGATGCCGGACGGGACCCGCCAGCTAGCCGACCGGTACGTTCCGCAGACTGGCGAGCCGTGCCCTACGCTGCTCGTTCGCACCCCCTACGGGCGCGGGTTCCCCTACGACTTCATGTACGGGTGCCTGTTCGCCGAGCACGGCTACCACGTCCTGCTGCAAAGCACCCGGGGAACGGGCGGATCAGGGGGCAGCTTCGAGCCGTTCACTAGCGAAGCGGCCGACGCCCAGGCGACGGTCGCCTGGCTGCGCGAGCAGTCCTGGTTCAACGGTTCGCTGGCCACGATAGGAGCGAGCTACCTCGGCTTTACCCAGTGGGCGCTGGCGAACGATCCGCCGCCGGAACTCAAGGCGATGGTCGTCCAGGTCAGCTCCGAGGATTTCTACGGGTTCCTCTACCCGGGCGGAGCCTTCGCCCTGGAGGCCACGCTGACGGGGGTGGCCGCCATGCTCTCCCAGGACCGGGGGTTCCGCCCGTTCCTGGCCGCGGTGCTGCGGCTGATGCTCACCTACCGGAAGGTGACGCGGATGCTGCCGCTCGTACCCGGGTACCAGCTGGCCTTCGGGAAACGGGTCGGCTACCTCGAGAACTGGCTGGCCCACCCGGCCGCCGGCGATCAGTACTGGGAACTGCGGCGCGCCCATCCGGACATCAGCTCGCTGCCGCCGGTCCACCTGCTCGGCGGCTGGTATGACGTCGTCATCGACGGGACCCTGGACAGTTACCGGCGGCTTCGCGAGGCCGGCCGCACGGTGCGGCTGGTGGTCGGCCCGTGGAACCACACCTCCGGGTTCAACCAAGACATGCCGATCATCGCGGGGGAGGCCCTCGCGTGGCTGCGCGCGCACCTGACCGAGAACGGCGATCCCCCCGCCCCGGCCCCCGTGCGCGTCCACGTCGGCGAGACCGGCGGCCAAGGACACTGGCGTGACCTCGCCGACTGGCCGCCACCAGACACCATCGCGCAGTCCTGGCACCCGCACGCCGGCGGAACCCTCGCAGACTCACCCGGCGACGGCACCTCGTCGTTCCGCTACGACCCGCACGACCCGACACCCTCGGTCGGCGGGCCGCGCATGGACAGCCACGGCTTCGGCTCGAAGAACAACGACAAGCTGGAGGAACGCGACGACGTCCTCGTCTTCACCGGTCCGGTCATCAGTGCACCGCAAGAGGTCATCGGCCCGGTCAGCCTCCGGCTGCGGGTCCGCGGCAGCAGTCCGGACTTCGACGTCTTCGCCCGGCTGTGCGACGTGGACGCCAGGGGCACATCGTGGAACATCTGCGACGGGCTCACCCGGCTGGACGCCACGCCGCCAGCCGACGCGGACGGCTGGACCGAGATCGCGGTTCCGATGAGCGCGACCGCCCACCGCTTCGCACCCGGCCACCGCTTCCGCGTCCAGGTGTCCGGCGGTGCCCACCCCCGCTGGGCCCGCAACACCGGCACCCCCGAGCAGATCGCGACGGCCACGACCCTCGTGCCGGTGGATATCGAGATCAGCCACCGCGAGACCGTCCTGTCGCTGCCGGTGCTGCTCCGGTAGCGATCGCCCGCGTCGCGAGACAGCCAGGACCCACTCGCGGCAGTTTCAGCACATAGAACCCTGGTCGTTGTCCGTAAACGGGGCGCACCGACCAGCACCTGACGCGTGCGCTCCCCTGTGCCGCGACAGATCGTCTCTGCACACCAGCACAGATGTTCTGCGCTTTCGGACTCTCAAATGGCTATAGCTTCGATAGATATTCCTATTCGGCGATCTGTCTCCGTGTGAGCGCATAGGGCGCTGACCAACTGCTCACATACCGTAGCGGCATCATCATGCGCCTTATAGCCGGCTTCGGCCAGAACAGATCGGGCCATTAGCCCACGCAATCCGCGGCGCCGACCTGCCTACTCGCGGCGCTGGTCTCGGCGGGGTTTGCCGTCCGGACCGGATGACTCAACGAGAGCCGGGATTCTCTGCGAGGCACGGCCGCCGGAGATCAGCTCGCTGGCAATACCGACCCGGTGCTACGCGAGCGAGGCTTCGCCTAGCCCGGCCATCGCCAAGATCATCAGCAACCTTGGCTCCCCGTTTGGCTCCCTTACGATCATCTCAAGCTCCGAAAAACAGTGGGCGCAGTAGGGTTCGAACCTACGGCCCCTCGCTTGTAAGGCGAGTGCTCTACCGCTGAGCTATGCACCCGTGCCGCCGGCCGATTCCGGAGGCATCCCAAACTCCCCCAGAGCAGAACGACGACGACCGGCCCAGCGTACCGCCCGTGCACGCTGCTGCCAGTTCGGTCCGCTCTCGCCTGCCAGGCGCGGCCGACCGTACCGGCGATCCCACGCACGTCACAGGCGTCCGGCCCGCGCAGCTGAACTCCGGCCGCGCAGCTGACGACGGCCGCCTAACTGACCCCGGCCGGGCGCCCTGCCCGGCCGAGTACCCGCGCCAGCGCGCTCTCGACCTCTTCGGCCAGCCCGACCGCGGCATTTTCCCGGCCACCCTGCCCGGCCGGGTCCGACGCGAGGCCAGCCACAACAGCGGTCAGTGCTGCCGCAGCCGACGGGCCGACAGATCCGCAGTCCCGGCACTCGACCTCGCCCAGACGCCTGACCAGGTGGATGCTCGAGCAGACCGGACACCGGTCCAGATCAGCCGTCCAGTCGAAGGCGGACTGACAGCCGGGGCAGATGAGCACCTGACGGTCCTCCCGCACCCCGCGCTTCCAGGGACTCTCCCCCCGGTCGGGGTCGACCTGCCGGGTGCCACAGCGATAGCAGGGCATGCAGCCTGTTCCGATCCTGCCGTTCTGCCAGAACTTCGGCTCTGCGCTAGTCGAGCGCCGCCAGGGCCTTCTGGTACTCGGCGATGTCACGCGCCTGCGGGATCGGGTTGACGACCTTCCACCGCACGACGCCATTCTTGTCGATGATGAAGGTGCCGCGGGTCGCGACACCCATTTTGTCGTCGAAGACACCGTAGGACCTGGCGACCTGGCCGTGCGGCCAGAAATCCGACAGCATGCCGAAATCGTAATGCTCGGCATCGGACCAGGCGCGGAGCGCGAATCCCGAGTCCACCGAGACCGTGAGCAGCTCGACGTCATCGCGGGAGACCTCGGGGAACTCATCGCGCATGGCGTGCATCTCGCCCGTGCATACCCCGCTGAACGCCAGCGGATAAAAGACCAGTACGACGTTCTTCTTGCCGCGCAGGCCCGACAGGCTGACCGGCGTCCCGTGCTGGTCTTTCAGCTCGAAATCCGGGGCCTGATCGCCAACCTCTACCGCCATGATGGGTCCTCTCAAGGGGAACGTACGCGTGCCGGGAAACGGGGCCGCAGCCGATGTCGGCCGCTACTGCAGGCCGTGCGCGCTGGGCAGAATCAAAGTCTGCCATCCGCGCCGCGCGACCTGGTACCTGGCCGACGCTAGGGCACCGGCGCGCCTCGGCGCACTAGCAGGTCACCGGCGCGCCTTCGGCGCGACCAGCCGGGTACCCGACCAGTTCCGCCCCGCACTCACCGTGGAGGTCTGCGACAGTCCCGCAGTCGGAGCCGCCTCGCCGATCTCGCTCGGCTCGACGTGACCGCCCCGGCCGGACTTGGGGGTGAGCAGCAAGATGTAGCCGCCGTCGGCGAGCGGCGTCAGCGCGTCTACCAGTGCGTCGACGAGATCACCGTCCCCCTCCCGCCACCACAGCAGGACACCGTCCACGACATCCTCGTAGTCCTCGTCGACAAGCTCGACGCCCTGCAGGTTCGAGACCGACTCGCGCAGCTGCTCGTCGCAGTCGTCGTCATAGCCGATCTCCTGCACCACGTGGCCCGGCTTGACGCCGAGCCGCTCGGCCAGGTCACGCTGATCCTGCGCCTGGCCCGCGGTCGCGCTCACTGAAATCCTCCTCAATCCTTTCCCGCCTCGCCCCTGGTGCCTGTCCAGCGTCGCGGCACACGGCCGGGAGCTGGCCAGCCGCCGCTGCCGCAGCGTTGGCTTCTCCTTGATCGGACAGTTCACACTGGGTCGGCGCGGCGCGCAAGTCACAATTCGCACCGAGCGCGAAAACCATCGTGCTGGCTGGTGCCGCTCCGCTGCTTCCCGGGCAACTGCTGTCCTAAGTAATGCCCCTTTGTCGCTCATATCCGTCTGTGCGCACAGTGACTGTCCTCGCGCTCCCGACGGGCGTGCGGCCACAGCGATCAAGCCCCGGTTGCATGCTGACTGGTGTACCCAGACTGGCCGGGGGAAGCCTCTATCTGAGCGGGCATCTAGCCCGGGCAGCTGGTTACCAGCCAGTAGAGATGCGTCCGGGGCCAGCGCGTACGAGGATTGGGAGCAGAGCCCGACACCGCGCGGCAGGGCTGCCGCGAAAACCACAGCTAGCGCGGCTGCAGGCGCGAGCCCGCTGCCGCGGAAATGAGGTACACCCCGTGGCCTCCGGACGCCAGCGCTTCTCCATCATCAGCGACGGCCTGCCCACCCAGCTGCCCGACATCGACCAGGACGAGACAAGGGAATGGGTCGAGTCGTTCGACAGCGTCGTGCGGACCCGGGGCCGTGCCCGCGCCCGGTATATCATGCTCCGGCTGCTGGAGCGGGCCAGGGAGCAGCAGGTCGGCGTGCCCGGCCTGCGCAGCACCGATTACATCAACACCATCCCGCCCGAGCGCGAGCCATGGTTCCCCGGCGACGAGTACGTGGAGCGCCGCATCCGCGCCTACATCCGCTGGAACGCCGCCGTGATGGTATCGCGGGCCAACCGGCCGGGCCTGGGAGTCGGCGGCCACATCGCGACCTATGCCTCGGCCGCCAGCCTCTATGAGGTCGGCTTCAACCACTTCTTCCGCGGCAAGGACCACGGTGAGTCGGGCGACCAGGTTTTCATCCAGGGCCATGCTGCTCCTGGCATTTACGCCAGGGCTTTCCTAGAGGGCCGTCTTACAGAACATCAGCTAAACGGGTTCCGCCAGGAACTGTCCCACCCAGGCGGCGGCCTTCCCTCCTACCCCCATCCTCGGCTCATGCCGGACTTCTGGGAATTCCCGACTGTGTCGATGGGGCTGGGCGCCATCAACGCGGTCTACCAGGCCAGGTTCAACCGGTATCTGCTGGCCAGGGAGATCAAGGACACCAGCCGGTCGCATGTCTGGGCGTTCCTCGGTGACGGCGAGACCGACGAGCCCGAGGTACTGGGCTCCATCGGCCTGGCCGCGCGGGAGGAGCTCGACAACCTCACCTTCGTCATCAACTGCAACCTGCAGCGGCTGGACGGCCCGGTCCGCGGCAACGGGAAGATCATCCAGGAGCTTGAGGCATCGTTCCGCGGCGCGGGCTGGAACGTCATCAAGGTGATCTGGGGCCGCGACTGGGACCCGCTGCTGGCCCAGGACACCGACGGCGTGCTGGTCAACAAGATGAATACCACCCCCGACGGACAGTTCCAGACCTATGCCGTCGAGTCCGGCACCTATATCAGGGAGCACTTCTTCGGCACCGACCCCCGGCTGCGGGCGATGGTCGCGCACCTGTCGGACGACGAGCTGCGCAACCTGTCCCGCGGCGGGCACGACTACCGCAAGGTCTACGCGGCGTTCAAGGCCGCGCAGGAGCACGTCGGCCAGCCGACGGTGATCCTGGCGCACACGATCAAGGGCTGGACGCTCGGCCCTGACTTCGAGGCCCGCAATGCCACCCACCAGATGAAGAAGCTCACGGTCGCCGAGCTGAAGGATTTCCGCGACCGGCTGTACCTGGAGATCCCGGACTCGGCGCTCGAGGCCGAGCTGCCGCCTTACTACCACCCCGGCGAGCAGTCCGACGAGATCCAGTACATGCGCGAGCGGCGCGCCGCGCTCGGCGGCTACCTGCCGCGCCGGCTGGTCCGGGTCAGGCCGCTCGACCTGCCGGCTGAGCAGACCTACGACGAGCTGAAGCACGGCTCGGGCAAGCAGGCCGTCGCCACCACGATGGCATTCGTCCGGCTGCTCAAGGACCTGATGAAGGACCCGGACATCGGGTACCGGTTCGTGCCGATCATCCCGGACGAGGCGCGCACGTTCGGCATGGACTCGCTGTTCCCGACCGCGAAGATCTACTCGCCGCACGGCCAGACCTACGAGGCGGTGGACCGCAACCTGCTGCTGTCCTACAAGGAGTCGGCCAAGGGCCAGATCCTGCACGAGGGCATCAGCGAGGCCGGGGCGATGGGCTCGATGGCAGCGGCCGGCACCGCGTACGCGACGCACGGCACGCACATGATCCCGATTTACATCTTCTACTCGATGTTCGGGTTCCAGCGGACCGGGGATCAGCTGTGGGCGCTGGGTGACCAGCTCGGCCGCGGCTTCCTGCTCGGCGCGACGGCCGGGCGTACCACGCTGACCGGCGAGGGCCTGCAGCACAACGACGGGCACTCGGTGCTGCTGTCCTCGGTCAGCCACGCCTGCATTGCCTACGACTGCGCCTGGGCCTTCGAGCTGTCGCACGTCATGCACGACGCGCTGCGCCGGATGTACGGATCGAGCCCCGAGCACCCGGACGGGGAGAACATCTTCTACTACCTGACCCTCTACAACGAGCCCTACGTGCAGCCGCCCGAGCCCGCGGACTACCCCGGCGGCACGACAGCCCTGCAGCAGGGGATCCTGCGCGGGCTGTACCGGTTCGCCGCGGCGCCGGAACTGCCGGCCGACCAGGCGGCCGAGCGGGAGCGGCCCCGGGCCCGGATCCTCGCCTCCGGTGTCGGCGTGCGCTGGGCGCTGGCGGCCCAGCGCCTGCTCGCCGATGACTGGGGCGTGGCGGCCGAGGCATGGTCGGCGACCTCGTGGACCGAGCTGCGGCGCGACGCGCTGGGCTGCGAGGAGTGGAACATGCTGCACCCCGAGGCAGAGCACCGCGTGCCGTACGTCACGCAGGTGCTGGACGGCCGCGCCGACCCGGTCGTCGCCGTCAGTGACTGGATCCGGGCCGTCCCCGACCAGATCGCCCGCTGGGTCCCGGCCGCGTTCAGCTCGCTGGGCACCGACGGCTGGGGCTTCTCCGACACCCGGCCGGCGGCCCGCCGGTTCTTCCACGTGGACGCTGAGTCGATCACGGTGGCCGTCCTGGGCCAGCTGGTCCGCCTTGGCGAGGTCAAGCCGGAAGTGCTCGGCCAGGCAATCTCCAAGTACCGGCTGGACCTGCACGTCAGCGAGGCCCTCTGAGCACGCCCATGCCCAGCACGCCCATGCCCAGCACGCCCATGCCCACCGTCCTGCTCACCGGCGCGGCCGGCCAGATCGGCGGGATGCTGCGCGCCAGGCTGGCCCGGCCCGGCCGGCTGCTGCGGCTGCTGGACGTGGCGCCGCTGGAGGCCAGGGCCGGCGAGGAGGTCATCAGCGCCTCGGTCACCGACATGGCGGCCATGACGCAGGCGTGCGCCGGGGCTGACGCCGTGATTCACCTGGGCGGGCTGGCGGGCGAGGCCCCGTGGGACCGCATCGCCGAGGTCAACATCCACGGCACCTACGTCGCCTTCGAGGCAGCCCGCCGGGCGGGGATCAGCAGGGTGGTGTACGCCTCGTCGAACCATGCGGTCGGCTTCAGCCCGGCCGCCGGCTTCCCGGTGCCTGACTATGCCTTCCCCGCGCCGGACACCTACTACGGCGTGTCCAAGGTGGCCGGCGAGGCGCTCGCCGCCATGTACCACCACCGGTACCAGATGGACACGATCTGCCTGCGGATCCTGACCTGCACCGACCGCCCGCGCAACGTGCGGGCGCTGGCCACCTGGCTGTCTCCCGATGACGCCGGCCGGCTGTTCGAAGCCTGCCTGACCGTCAGCAAGCCGGGGTTCCGGGTCGCCTTCGGGGTCTCGGCCAATTCCCGGGGCGGCTGGGTCAGCCTGGACGAGGCGCGGGCGCTGGGCTACCAGCCCGCCGACGACGCCGAGAAGTTCGCCGCCGAGGTGATAGCGGCCAGCGGTGAGCCAGACCCCGCTGACCCGGTGCTGGCATACCTCGGCGGCGAGTTCTGCCTGCCGGATTTCGGCGCCGGCCAGCTGCCGTGAGCGCGCAGGTCACGGGGGTAACGACCAGGACCTACCGGCTGCCGATGCCGCAGCCGTGGGGCCCGGCGGTGACCTGCCAGTACCTGATCGCGACCACTGTCCACAGCAGCGACGGCAGCAGCGGGCAGGGATTCAGCTGGGCCGTCCAGGCCGGGGCGCAGGCGATCCAGGCGATGGTCGACGCTGACTGCCGCCCGGCGGCCGTCGGCGGCCCGGTGGCGCCGGAGGCGGCCTGGGACCGGCTCTGGCGGCACCTGCGGGAAGCGGGCGGCGGCATCACCACGCTGGCGATAGCGGCGATCGACATCGGCCTGTGGGACCTGCGGGCCAGGGCCGCCGGGCTGAGCCTGGCCGATCAGCTCGGCCGGCAGCGCGACCGGGTGCCGGTCTACGCCAGCGGCGTCAACCGGCACCTGACGCTGGCGGAGCTCACCGAGCAGGCCGGCCGGTGGGTCGCGGCCGGCCACACCAGGGTCAAGATCAAGGTCGGGCTGCCCACTCTGGAGGAGGATCTGGCCAGGGTCGCCGCCGTGCGGCAGGTCATCGGGCCCCGGCGGCTGCTCATGGTCGATGCGAACCAGCTCTGGGACCTGCCGACGGCCCGGCGCGCCGCCCGGGCGCTGGCCGCCTTCGACATCTGCTGGCTGGAGGAGCCGCTGCCGGCCGAGGACTTCGGGGCCTACGCCCGGCTGCGGGCCGCCATCGACATTCCGCTCGCGGCCGGCGAGAGCCTCTACACCGAGGCGCAGTTCCGGGACCTGCTGCTGGCCGGCGCGGTCGACTTCGTCCAGCCGAACGTGTGCCGGGTCGGCGGCATCACCCCGTTCCTGCGCATCGCCCGGCTCGCCCGGCTGTTCGATGTCCCGGTCATGCCGCACCTGCTGCCGGACATCTCCGGCCAGCTGGCCATGTGCCTGCCGCTGCCGGCCATGGTCGAGGACATCGATCAGGGCTCCTTCGCGGCTCTCGGCGCGCTCGCGCGCCCCGGCGGGGTCACCATCAGCGGCGACAGCCTGCAGGCCCGGACGGAGCCCGGCCACGGGCTGGTCTTCGCCGCCGACACCCTGGAGCAGGTTGCCGGGCCGCCCAGGGTTGGCGCATGACGGCAAGCCAGCGGGCCGGGAATGCGGGACGCGCCGGAGGCGGCCGGGTCCGCGCGGGCACGATCCGGCGGCTGGAGCAGTCGATGGGCGAGCTCGGCACTGCCGCCATGTCGTCGATGGACCGGCGGCTGCCCTGGTTCAGGAAGATGTCAGCCGAGCACCGGTCCTGGCTCGGCCTGGTCGCCCAGGCCGGGGTAGCTGCGTTCGTGGACTGGGTCAAGCATCCCGAGCGCAAGCGCCCGGCGGTGGCCGGCGAGGTCTTCGGCACCGCGCCGCGCGAGCTGGCCAGGGCCGTCAGCCTGCAGCAGGCCGTCGAGATGGTCCGGGTCATCATCGATGTCGTCGAGGCACAGGTGGACGAGCTGGCCGAGCCGGGCGGCGAGGCTGAGCTGCGCGAGGCCGTGCTCCTGTACACCAGGGAAATTGCCTTCGGCGCGGCGCAGGTATACGCCCGCACCGCCGAGGCCCGCGGCGCCTGGGATGCCCGCCTGGAGGCTCTGGTCGTCGACTCGCTGGTCCGCGGCGAGGTGGATGAGGGCCTGCAGTCCTGGGCGTCCGCGCTGAACTGGTCCTCCGCGCCGGTCGCGGTCATCGCCGGCAACGCTGACGGCAGCGAGCCTGAGGGCCTGATCGAGGAGCTGCGGATGCTCGTCCGCCGGTCCCGGCTGGACCTGATGGCCGGGGTGCACGGGCACCGGCTGGTCGTCGTGCTCGGCGGCACATCCGACCCGCTGCAGGCCGCCGCGCAGATCGCCGGGCGCTTCGGCGCCGGGCCGGTCGTCGTCGGCCACGCAGTGGACGACCTGCAGTCGGCCGCGTTTTCCGCCAGCGCCGCGCTGGCCGGCCTGCGGGCGGCCGTGGCCTGGCCCGACGCGCCGCGGCCGGTGCTGGCCGCTGACCTGCTGCCCGAGCGGGCCATGGACGGCGACGAGTCAGCGCGCGCCCAGCTGGCCAGGGAGGTCTACGAGCCGCTGCGCAGCGGCGGAACCGCGCTGCTCGACACGGTCATGACCTACCTGGAGCAGGGAAATTCGCTGGAGGCGACAGCGCGGCTGCTGTTCGTCCATCCCAACACTGTCCGCTACCGGCTGCGCCGCGCGGGCGAGCTCACCGGCCTGGCGCCCGGCGACGGCCGTGACGGATTCTCGCTGTGGGTAGCGGTGGTGTACGGGCGTCTCGCGCAGAAGTAATCCAGGTTTGTAGGATTCCGACAGAGCCGCCCCGGAAATTTTCGTGCGCTTCTGCATTAGTATGGCGGACATCTACAGTGCATGCTGGATGGATGCTTCTCATCGCGGCGCCCGGGCAGGGTGCCCAGGCACCCGGCTTCCTCGCCCCCTGGCTGGAGCTGCCCAGATTTGCCGACCGTCTCGCCGCGTGGTCGCCGCTAGCCGGATGTGACCTGATCAGGTACGGGACGGTGGCCGGCGCCGAGGAGATCCGTGACACCGCGATCGCGCAGCCGCTGCTGGTGGCGGCCGGGCTCGCTGCCGCGGAAGCGCTGCTGGGCAGCCTGGGCCAGGCCGCCCGGCTGGCGGCCGCAGCCGCCGGGCACAGCGTGGGCGAGCTGGCCGCCGGGCCGATCGCGGGTGTTATCACTCCCGAGGACGCGCTCCGGCTGGTCAGCGTGCGCGGCCGGGCGATGGCCAGTGCTGCCGCGGCCGAGCCGACCGGCATGACCGCGGTGCTCGGCGGGGCGGAGAGCGCCGTCCTGGCGTCCATCGAGGCGCACGGGCTCACGCCCGCCAACGTCAACGGCGCCGGGCAGATCGTCGCCGCGGGCACGCTGGCCGAGCTTGCTGCCTTCGCCGCCAGCCCGCCGGCCGGCGCACGGCTGCACAAGCTCTCGGTGGCCGGGGCCTTCCACACCCGCCACATGGCTCCGGCCGCGCAAGCGCTGCGCGCAGCGGCCGCGGGCGTGCCGACCTCCGATCCGGCGCTGACGCTGCTGTCCGACCGGGACGGTGCGGTGGTCCGCAGCGGCGCGGACTGGCTGGAGCGGATCATCACGCAGGTGAGCGCGCCGGTCCGGTGGGACATGTGCATGCAGACGATGGCCGGGCTGGGCGTGACCGCGATCATCGAGCTGCCGCCGGCCGGGACCCTGACCGGGCTGGCCCGCCGCGCGCTGCCCGGCGTCCAGCTGCTCGCGCTGAAGACTCCCGCCGATCTTGCTGCCGCCCGTGACATTATCGCCGAGCATGCCGACAGCCACGCCGACAGCCACGCGCCCGAGTGGCGGCTGCTCGTCGCGCCGCTGGCGGGAACCTTCCGGGCCGCCGCGGACAGCAGCCCGGCCGCGACCGCGGGCACGCCGGTGCGCACCGGGTCCGAGCTGGGCCGGGTCGAGATGCGCGGCGGCAGCCATCCGGTAACCCCGTCATTCCCGGCGACGATCATCGAGTGGCTGGTCGAGGATGGCGACCCGGTCAGCGCCGGCCAGCCGCTCGTGCGGCTGCAACCTGACGGCAGCGAGTGAAAGGCGACAGCAGCATGCGACTCACCGAAGGCTCACCGGGCGCGCGGATACTCGCATTCGGCGACTACCAGCCCGCCAGGGTGCTGACCAACGATGAGCTCGCCGTCACGGTCGACACGACCGATGAGTGGATCCGCAGCCGGGTCGGGATCGCCAGCCGGCGGATAGCGGCGCCGGACGAGACGGTCGCCGACATGGCCGTCGCGGCAGCCGGGAAGGCCCTGGCCGGCAGCGGGCTGTCCCCCGCCGACATCGACCTGGTGATCGTGGCCACCTGCACGCCGGAGGCGCCGATCCCCAACACCGCCGCCACCGTCGCGCGCAGGCTGGGCATCGCCGCTCCCGGCGCGTACGACCTCAACGCGGCCTGCGCCGGGTTCTGCTACGCCCTGGCGAATGCCAGTGACGCGGTCCGCGCGGGCAGCGCCCGGCATGTCCTGGTCATCGGGGCCGAGAAGTTGTCCCAGTGGGTCGACTGGACCGACCGGTCGACCTGCATCATCTTCGCCGACGGCGCAGGCGCCGCCGTGGTCGGCCCGGTGGCCGAGCCGGACTCGGCTCCCGGCATCGGCCCGGTGGTGTGGGGCAGCGCCGGCGAGATGGCCGACCTGATCGCCATCAAGGACCGCAACTCGTTCATCGTCCAGGAGGGCCAGGCCGTCTTCCGGTGGGCGACGACGGCGCTGCACCCGGTCGCCCGCAAGGCCTGCGAGCTGGCCGGGGTTGATCCCACCGAGCTGGCGGCCTTCGTGCCGCACCAGGCCAACCTGAGGATCATCGAGGCGATCGCGCGCAAGCTCGGCGCGCCGCAGGCCAAGGTCGCCAACGACATCGTCACCGCTGGCAACACCTCCTCGGCGTCGATCCCGATGGCGCTGTCCCGGATGATCGAGCGCGGCGAGATCCCGTCGGGGGCCCCGGCGCTGCTGATCGGCTTCGGCGCGGGGATCTGCTACGCCGCCCAGGTGATCACGCTACCCTGACCCGCGGTTCGGCCCGCCGGGCTGGCCGCTTTGAGAAGAAGAACCGAAGCATGAAGGAGAGTGCGCAGCAGATGGCTATGACGGAAGAGGAAATCCTGGCAGGTCTCGGCGAGATCGTCGACGAGGTTGCGGGCGTTCCCGCAGACCAGGTCACCCCCGAGAAGACCTTCATCGACGACCTGGACATCGACTCGCTGTCGATGGTCGAGATCGCCGTGGCGGCACAGGACAAGTTCGGGGTGGAGATTCCCGACGACCAGCTGAAGGATCTCAAGACCGTCCAGGACGTGGTCGACTACGTCCGGCGCTCCGCCGTGTCCGCCTGACCGGGCACACCGTGCGACGCGTCGCCGCCCTGCCAGCGCAGGCGCGGCGCCGCGTCACCCGAGCGGAGGAGCACAAGAGCTGAGGAGCACAAGCACAGTGGGCACAGACTCCAGGAGCGTCGTCGTCACCGGTCTCGGCGCGATCTCGCCGGTGGGCGCTGACGTCGCCACCACCTGGGAGTCGCTGCTGGCCGGGCGCAGCGGGGTGGTCCAGCTGACCGACGCCTGGGCGCAGGAACTGCCAGCGCGGATTGCCGCCTGGGCGGCCGTTGACCCCGCCTCGCTGCTGGACCGGGTGCAGGCGCGGCGGATGGACCGGTGCGAGCAGTTCGCGCTCGTCGCCGCCCGTGAGGCGTGGGCGGATGCCGGGGCGCCGGAGGTGGACCCGCAGCGGCTCGGGGTGGTGGTCTCCAGCGGCATCGGCGGCGTGGCGTCGACCCTGTCGGCCTACGACACGCTGCGGGAGAAGGGCTGGCAGCGCCTCTCGCCGTTCACCGTGCCCATGCTCATGCCGAACGGTTCCGCGGGCTGGATCAGCATCGAGCTCGGCGCGCGCGCCGGGGTGCACACCACCGTGAGCGCCTGCGCGTCGGGAGCAGAGTCCATCGGCTACGGCATGGACATGATCAGGTCGGGGCGCGCCGATGTCGTCCTGGCCGGCGGCACCGAGGCGGCGATCATGCAGCTCAACATCGCCGCCTTCGCGGCGATGCGGGCCCTGTCCACGCGCAACGACGAGCCGCAGCGTGCCTCCCGGCCGTTCGACAAGGGCAGAGACGGCTTCGTGCTCGGCGAGGGGGCCGGCATGGTCGTGCTGGAATCCGCGGAATTCGCGGCCCGCCGCGGCGCGCGGGTGTACGCGATCGCCGCGGGCGTCGGCTACTCGGCTGACGCCCACCACATCGCCCAGCCGGATCCGGACGGCACCGGTGCCGTCCTGGCCATCGGCCGGGCCCTGGCCGACGGCGGCGTGCACCCCGATCAGGTGGTGCATGTCAATGCGCACGCCACCTCGACCCCGGCCGGTGACGTTGTCGAGGGCCAGGCAATTGCCACTGCCCTGGGCGCGGCCGCCAGCGGCGCGGTGGTCTCCGCTACCAAGTCGATGACCGGGCACCTGCTCGGCGGGGCCGGCGCGCTGGAATCGGTCGCGGCGATCCTGGCGCTGCGGGACCGGGTCGCCCCGCCCACCATCAACCTGGAGGACCCCGACGACGAGGCCGGAGTCGACATAGCGACAGAGCCCAGGGAACTGCGGCCCCGGGGGACTGCCCCCATGGCGGTGCTGAACAACTCATTCGGGTTCGGCGGGCACAATGTCGCGCTTGCCTTCACCGCCGCCTGACACCAGCCGCTCCCGAGCCGACCCGCCCGATCCGCCCGATCCGCCCGACCCGCCCGCAGACCTGAGCCCGCCCGCCCAGACCGACTCGCCCGCCCAGACCGAGGAGACTGATGTGACCGTCGTGGACAATCTTGCTCCCGCTGTCCCCTCGCCGGCTGCGCCCGCGCCGCGGGCCGCTCACCCGGCCCGGTTCGGCCGGGCATCCGGGCCGACCCGGGATCCGATCGTCCGGCTGGAGTCACTGTTCGATCCCGGCACCCTGCGGCTCTTGCTTCCCGCCGACGACAGCGGGATCCGGACCGGAACCGGGAGCATCGACGGCATGCGGGCCGTCGCCTTCGCCAGCGACCCGCGCGTCCAGGGCGGCGCGATGGGCAGCGCCGGATGCGCGGCCATCGTCGCCGCCTACGACCACGCGATCCAGACCGGCGCGCCGGTGATCGGGCTGTGGCATTCGGGCGGCGCCCGGCTGCAGGAGGGCGTCGAGAGCCTGCACGCCGTCGGCACCGTGTTCGCGGCGATGACCAGGGCCTCGGGCAAGGTCCCGCAGATCTCGGTGGTGCTCGGCGCGGCGGCTGGCGGGGCCGCCTACGGGCCGGCCCTGACCGACCTGGTCATCCTCTCCGAGCACGGACGCATCTTCGTGACCGGTCCCGACGTGGTGCGCAGCGTCACCGGCGAGGACGTCGACATGGCGCGCCTGGGCGGCCCCGAGCCGCATAGCCGGCGCTCGGGCGTCGTGCACGTGGTGACCGAGACCGACGCCGAGGCACTCAGCCAGGCCCGCGAGCTCGCGCTGCTGCTGGGCCGGCAGGAGCCCGCCGCCGGATCCGCGCAGTCGGTGCCCGACATTGACCTGTCGGTGCTGCTGCCGGAATCGCCGCGGCGCGCCTACGACGTGCACCCGCTGATCACAGGCGTCCTGGATGGTCCCGGCATCGAGCTGCACCCGCGCTGGGCGCCCAACATCGTCACCGAGCTCGGCCGGCTGGGCGGCCGGACCGTCGGTGTCATCGCCAACAATCCGCTGCGGCTCGGCGGCTGCCTGGATGCGACATCAGCGGAGAAAGCCGCTCGTTTTGTCCGAATGTGTGATGCTTTCGGGGTTCCGCTTGTCGTCCTGGTCGACGTGCCCGGCTACCTGCCCGGCGTGGGCCAGGAGTGGGACGGCGTCGTCCGGCGCGGGGCCAAGCTGCTGCACGCGTTCGCCGAGGCCAGTGTTCCGCGGGTGACCCTGGTCACCCGCAAGGCCTACGGCGGCGCCTATATCGCCATGAACTCCCGTGCGCTCGGCGCGACCAGGGTCTTTGCCTGGCCCGGTGCCGAGATAGCCGTCATGGGCGCGGTGGCCGCGGTGCGGATCCTGCACCGGCGCACTCTCGCCGAGGCGCCGGCGCAGCAGCGGCACGAGGTCGAGGCAGAGCTCGCCGCCGAGCACGAGCGGCAGGCCGGGGGGCTGGCCCGGGCGATCGCGCTCGGCGTCGTCGACGAGGTAGTCGAGCCGGCCAGCACCCGCCAGGCGCTGGCCAGCGCTATCGCCGCAGCGCCGCAGCGGCGCGGCCAGCACGGCAACATCCCGCTCTGAGCCTTACCCAGGCGGCTTCGCTGGCAGGCCGGCAATGCCCATCCTGGCGGCGGCCCCGTCCAGCACGGCCTGCAGGCCGCGCTCAAACTGCTCGGCCAGGCTTTTCTCGTCGATTGCCGGGCCAGGCGGGTCATCGGGAAAGCTGCGGGGATCTTTGCCGCCGAGCAGTTCCTGAGTGTGCGGGAACTGGCCGGTGCGCAGCTGGGCCAGGCCGAACTCGATCACCTGGCTGACCGTGCCGGGGTCGGCTGCGGCAGCTGCCGACCGCTTGCGGGCCTCGCCCGCGTGCAGGGCGTTCCCGAAGACGTAGTCGTCGACAACGGCCAGCAGATCCAGGCGGGCGGCAAGATCAAGGCCGGTGCCGGCGACGACGGCGAGCGACTGCTCAAAGTGCCGCATGGCACCCGGACCGAATTGCGATTCCTGGAGCGCGAACAGCGCCCAGGGGTGCCCGACGAGAACGGCTCGGGTGCGCCGCGCGACGGCCGCCAGGGCATCACGCCAGTTCCCTGGCAGCTCACCTGGGGGGATGAGGGTCTCGGCCATCAGCGCGTCATCCATGAGGGCGACCAGTTCGTCCTTGGTCCGGACGTAGTGATAGAGGCTCATCGTGGCGGCGCCCAGCTCGGCCGCGACGCGCCGCATCGACACCGCCTGGAAGCCTTCCCGATCCGCGATGCCCAGTGCCGTCACGGCGATCTGCTCGCGGGTAAAGCGCGGGCGGCGCGACCCCGGTTCCGGCCGCGCCCAGATCGGCGAGCCAGCGTCCCCGGTTGCCATCCGTACAGTGTACAGCTAACCTATTCGTACGCCATACGAATGAGACATACATGGTACGCCTAAGGTCAGCGGAGGAAACTTTCATGTCCGGAATCGCGAACGTGCTGGAATGGCTGCATCAGGCAACGCACCGGGTGCCCGGCATACCCGGTCACGTTGAGCAGCCAGCCGGCCACCAGGGCCGGACCGCGCACGGCCGGTCCCTGCATCTTTCACCGCCTCACGGCCGGTCCCCGCAGCTGCCCGCCGCTCACCACCGCAGCTGGAATCACCCGGCGCGCCAGCCCCGGGTGCTCGGAGGCTGGCAGCGGCGAATCGCCGCGTTCTTCGGTCAGCAGCTGCCGTGACGGCCGCCGGGAGCCTGCCCGGATGGCGTCGACGCGGCGGACGAGCTCTTGATGGGTCATGTCAGGGTCATCGCATCGGGCTGGTAGCTTGCAGTCGACCGTGACACCGTCGCAGGAGGTGAGACCCATGAATGCTGTATCGATGTGGGTGCTCCCCCTTCCCGTCACGGTCGGGCGATTGACGTAGGTATCGCCGGGAGCGCCTCGACAACCAGGCACTCCTGAAAGGCGACACCTATGGTTCACAACGTTGCTCTGGTTCTCGGTGGTGGTGGTGCTGCCGGACAAGCGTGGCAGATCGGTATCATCGCAGGCCTGGCCGAAGCTGGTCTCGATATGACGGAGGCCGCCGATTTGGTGGTCGGCACCTCGGCCGGCGCCACCGCGGCAGCGCAGGTGCGCAGCGGTATATCGTCGGCCGAACTGTTGGCCTCGGTGCTGTCCCCGCCGGCTCAACGGGTCGGACCGAACCGGGAACGGCCGCCGTCCCTGCCGATGGCGACGGTGTTCGAGCGGATGCGGGCCATCGGCGCCGCCGCCACCTCGGCAGCCGATCTACAACGTGCGATGGGCGCGTTCGGGCTGGAGAGCGACTCCATACTCGAACCGGGGGCGGGACAACGGCGCGCAGTGGTCGCTGCCCGGTTGCCTCGCCGTGAATGGCCGGAAAGGCCGATGATCGTGGTGGCCGTCGACGCGCATACCGGCGAGTTGGCTGCGTTTGACCGCGATTCCGGCGTCGAGCTGGTGGACGCGGTTACCGCGAGCACCGCCCTGCCCGGCCTGGTTCCCACCGTCAGCATCAACGGCGCGCGCTACATCGACGGCGGCGTGCGCTCTGCCGACAACGCCGACCTTGCCTCGGGCTATGCGAACGTCGTGGTGCTCTCGCCGCTCGGCGGACGGAGCCAGACACCACCGGAGGCAGGCCAGTTCGAGGGCCTGCGCAGACCACCGGAATGGGGCACGGACCTGGCAAGCCAGGTCGATGGCCTGCGCAAGCAGGGCAGCCGCGTCGAGGTGATCACACCAGACGCCGATTCCCGAGCCGCAATGGGCACGAACCAGATGGATCCGGCAACCCGCATCCCCGCCGCCCGTGCCGGATTCGCCCAAGGCAAGCAGGAAGCGACCCGCGTGACGTTCCTCTGACGGCTGGCCCTCCCCCGAGGGTCGCTCGTGCGACTGCGATCCGGCCCTGGCCGAGCCCGGCTATCCGCGTAAGCCCGCCGGCCTGCCGGTCGTTGTGCGCCTGGCGGGCCGTAATGCCATACCAGGATCGCTGGCCGGCGCCGCGGGCATCGGGTAGGCGGCGCTGCCCGCCATGGCCTGGATATGCGCGGGGACGCCAATTGGCTCGCCCAGGGCCGGGTCGGGCACGGGCTGCTGCCAGCGGGCGCGGAGCGGTAGCTCCCCCGCCCACAGGCCAAGTGCCGCATCCGGGCTGTCGCCGTCGTCGGGCGGCCCGCTGCGGATCTTCACCGAGGCCTCCTCCAGGGACAGTGCCAGCAGCCGGGTCGCGGCCAGCTCCTTGCGGCTGGGCTGCCGGGCGTAGTCCCACTGGCCGGGAGCCACGTGCTCGGATATGCAGCGCAGGCCGGCCAGCTTGGCCCGCGGCTCGGTCACGATCTGCGGCCGGCCGTAGATCATGGCACTGCGGTAGTTGACCGCGTGCTCGAAGACCGAGCGCGCCAGCACCAGGCCGTCTACCAGGGTCACCGTCACGCATGCCAGCGCCTCGCCTGCCGCCAGGCTCTGGCTGGCCACCGAGCCGTGCACGTACAAGGTCTGCTCGTCGAATCCGTACACGGTCGGCACTACCATCGGCCCCCCGTCGCTGAGGACGCCCAGATGCGCGATGAACCCGGCGCTCAGCACGGCGAACAGTTCTGCCCGGTCGGCACGGCCCTGCTCGCGCAGCCGCCGGTGCCGGGTCCTGGCGGTCGGCGAGAGCGGCGCGGCGGCTGGCTGGCTGCTGCCTTCCGGCTGCGTCAGCTCAGGCATGGGCGGCCAGTTCCGCCCGCAGCCGGCGGCGGCCGCGGTGCAGCCGCGACATCACGGTGCCGATCGGCGTGCCCAGGATCTCGGCTATCTCCTTGTACGGGTAGCCCTCGACATCAGCGAGGTAGACGGCGGCACTGAACGCGGCCGGCAGGCCGTGCAGCGCTTGCAGGACCTCCGAGTGCACCATCTTCCCCAGCGCCTCGTCCTCCGCTGACCTGGCGGAGCGGGAAGGTCGCAACACCGAAGCCGGCAGCTCCCCGACATCTGCCCACGATGACTGCAGCGGCTCGCGCCCTCGCTTGCGGCAGGCGTTGATGAAGGCATTGGTCAAGATCCTGTGCAGCCACGCCCGCAGGTTCGTGCCGGGCGTGAACTGGCCGAAGGCCACGTACGCACGGACAAGGGTTTCCTGAACCAGATCCTCGGCGTCCGCGCTGTTTCGCGTCATCCGCAGCGCTGTCGGGTACAGCTGGCTGCGATAGGGAATTACCTCGCGCTCGAATACAACATTCCGGTCCAGAACATCAGCGGCTGCGCTCATGATTAATTCCAGCTGCGGGCCGCCGGGGGGATGGCGGGCGCCGCGAATGCGTGGGGGCTCCTTCTGCTCCTACTTTAGCAGTGGCCGATCCCGCCGGGTTACCGCCGGTTATCAACGACTGGAGAGATAGGCAAGTAATACATATCAATATGGGCTATCGGGTCGGCCGGAACAGCGCGGTTTCTTAACAGCGCGCGGCTTATTCTCAGCCGGTGGCATTGAGCCACCGGACCGGGGCGCCAGCTCCGGCCTGCCGGAAGGGCTCAAGCTCGTCGTCCCAGGGCTGGCCCAGCAGCAGCGCCAGCTCGGCCTCCAGCGAGCCGCCCAGCGCCGGATGGCGCGGGCCGTGCAGCTCGCGCAGCACGCCGATACCGTCGGCGCCGGGCGCCTCGCCGGGCGCCTCGCCGGGCGCGGCGGCGGGCGCGTCCGCGGGATCGGCCGCCGCGCGGGGGGGCCCGTAGTCCCCTTGCTGCGGACTACGGGATGCCGCGGCCAGGGTCATGACAGCGCGCAGCCGGCCCTCCGGAACCAGGATGTCCCCGTTCCCCGACGTGACGGCGGAGAAGGTGCCCAGCGCCGGGGTGTAGCTGTAGCGCACGGCGTCGCAGCCGGGGCTCGCCTCCTCGGTCACCTCGAAGCGGAGCCGATTCCATCCGGCCAGCGCGGAGGTGATGGCCCCGGCGGTGCCAGGGCGGCACTGCCAGGCAAGTTCCGCCCGCAGCAGGCCCGGCGACGCAGGCTGATCGACCCAGGGCATGCTGACGGGCATGCCGAGGATGCCCGCGACTGCCCACTCGATGTGCGGGCTCAGCGCCGTGGGCGCAGAGTGGACGTGCAGCACGCCACGAACGGTCACCAGACCTCCCTGCCAGCGGACGAGGCTCGTCTTCCCCAACGACCTCGCGCCTGCAGGAGCCCGGCTGACTGCACCGTGCTACCGAGCCGTGCTAATGCGCCGTGCTACAGCGCTCCGCTTGCCATTGTGCCTCACCATCCACCGCTAACACCAGCACAACCTGCTATCGCGCTGGCTATGTCGGGTGCGGATGAGGTGGAAAGATGCGCCTGGCATGGTGAGATGAGGGGGTGATCCCGGCAGAAGGGACAACGCCGCCAACCTCGCGGCCGGCCGTCGCCCGCCGCGAGGTTTCCGGGCGGGATGCCGCCGGGCTGCTGTTCGCCGGGGAAATGTACGGTCTGCAGTTTGACCAGCTCGCCGCGGTGCTGGGGGTATCCGGCTCGCGGGTCCGCACCCTGGCCGCCCGCTGGCGCGCCCAGCGGTACGCCGAGTCGGCCCGGCTCGGCCCTGGCGCCCCGTGGCTCTGGCTGACCAGGGCGGGCCTGACCAGCTGCGGTCTGCCGTACCGGCCGGTGCCGCCGGCTTTAGCCCGGCTCGCGCACATCCGCGCCGTGGTCGCCGTGCGCCTGGCGCTGGAGTCCGCGGCCGGCTACCCGGCGGCCGGCGCCTACTGGCGCAGTGAGCGGCGGCTGCGCGCGCGGGCCGGCGGCCGGGTCGGCCTGCGCGAGCACTTCCCCGACGGGGAGGTGCACTGGCCCGACACGGCGCCGGTGGAGTGGGCCGGTGAGTGCTGGGCGATCGAGGCGGAGCTGACGCCCAAGACCGTCCGGCGCACCGCCGCCATCATGCGCGAGCTGCTGAGCCGGACCGGCGACTACGGCTGCCCGGCAGCCGAGGCCCGCCTACCCGGCCGGCCGCCGCGGCACGCCCGGGTGCTGTACGTCTGCGCGCCCGCTGCCCGGGTCACGGTAGAGCGGGCGCGCGAGACGCTGGGCGCAGCCGGGTCCAGGATCGAGATCCGCAGCCTGCCGGCCGGCGCCTACCTGGAGCCGGCCGGACGGCCGGGGACGACGCGGCGAGCTACCGGACGGCCGGGGACGGCGCCGTGATCGGCCGGTGGGTGAGCCTGCTGGCCGTCCGGGCGGCTGCCCGCGCCGCCGGCCAGGTCCTGGCCGGCGCCGCCGCGATCGCGCTGATCGTCGTCGCGCTGCCAGTCTCCCTGGTCGCTGCCGCCAGCGCCGTGCTCGCCTGGCTGCGCGGCTGGCCGCCGCGCAGGCTGTACGCCGCCGCGCTGTGGTGCGGGCCGATGGTCGCCGTCTGGCTCGCTGCCACCGCCGTGCAGGACAGCAGCGCCGCGCGGGTCGCGCAGGCGCCGTACCGCGCCTGGCTGGCCATGTGGCACCTCGGCGCGACCGGGGCGCTCCCGGCCGCCGCCGCGGTCATCGGGCCGGCCGCGATCCCGCTTGGGCTCGCGGCGGGCGGGCTGGCCTGGTCCTACCGCATCCGGGCGATGGAGACCGGGGCCGGGGGCCTGTCGCCCGACGCCGGCGTCTCCTTCGACCTGCGCCGGTGGCGGCATCAGGTCCGCAGCGCGCAGGCCAGGATCGCCGCGCCCGGATCGGTTCCGCTGACGATGCAGGGCGGCTGGCTGGTAGCCGGCGCGGTGATCCGGGCAGTCGGGCACCCGGCGCGGCAGATCGCCCGGATCCCGTATCAGCGGATGCGCACCCATCAGGTGGTGATCGGCTCGACCGGGAGCGGGAAGACCACCCTGCTGCTGCGGCTGTGGGCCGCTTTCATGGCCACGGCGCTGGAGCGGCACGCCGCGGGCCTCGGCCGCCCGCCGCTGCTGGTGGTGCTGGACTGCAAGGGCGGCGCGGATGCCCGGCGGGTGGCTGACCGGGTACGCCGGGTGCTGCGCGAAGCCGGCGCGCGCTCCACCGCCATCTGGCCCGACGAGGCCAGCCTCTCGCTCTGGTCACTGCCGCCGCGTCAGCTGACCACCACACTGCTCGACCTGATCGAGCACGGAACGGGCGCCGCGGCTTACTACGCCGACGTCATGGAGGCTGTAGTGGCGCTGGCTGTCGGGGCGCCGTGCGGGCCGCCGGCCGACACCGCCGATTTCCTTGCCCGGCTGGACGCTGACTGGCTCGCGCTCGCCTATACCCCCGGCCCTTACGACACCGAGCAGGCGCTGATCCGGGCGGCGGCGCGGCACCTGGGCGATGTCGCGCTGCGGTACCGCACCCTGTTCCGCCGGCTCGGCACCGGCCTGGACGGGCCGGGCAGTCTCAGCGACGCCGACGCCTGGTACTGCATCCTGGAGGGAACCGCGGAGATCGCCGTAGCCGAGGGCCAGGCACGCGCCCTGGTCGACCTGCTCGCGAGCACCGCCGCCGCCGCGGGCGGCCGGGAGATCCTGCTGGCGGTCGACGAGTTCAGCGCCGTTTCCCGCCGGCTTCCGATCTGGCAGCTGTACGAGCGGGCCCGCTCGCTCGGCCTCGCGGTTCAGGTATCCGCGCAGTCCTGGGAGGGTCTGGCGGCGCAGGAGGACCAGCGGTACCGGATCGCGGCGTCCGCCGACGGCGGCATCTGGCTGCTGCGCACCGCGCACCCCGAGCCTGCCGCGGCGCTCGCCGGGACCCGCCAGGTCACCGACACCACCCGCCGCCTGCTGCGCGTCCCGCTGTGGAGTCACCAGGGATCTTCCCGGCTGCGGTCGGCCCCGGTCGTGGACTCCGGCCTCATCCGCAACCTCGACATCGGCCAGGCCGCCTACATCTACCGGGGCGGCGTCACCTTCGTCCAGGTTAAGCGCCTGGTCGCGGCCCCGGCCGCGCTGGCGGGGACCGGGCCGGCCGTCGTCGTGGCGCGCGGCGCGGGCACACAGGCCGGCGCGGGCACACAGGGCGACACGAGCACACTGGCCGGCGCGGGCATACTGGCCGGCGCGGACGGACTGGCTGGCAAGGACGCACTGGCCGACGCGAGCGCGCTGCTGGACGAGGCGTTCGGCCCGGAGGCAGCGCCGTGACCGCCGGCCTGCCGCGTGCCGGGACCGACCTGTTCGGCGCGCTCGGCCTGCCGCCTGATTCTGACCTGACCGACGACGACGTCCGGGCGGCGTGGCGCCGGGTCGCTGCCGCCACCCATCCCGACCGGGATGACGGCGGCGACCCGGCTCGCTTTGCCCTCGCCGCCGCCGCTTACACCGCGCTGCGCACGCGGCCCGGCCGCGGCGAGGTCCTGGCTGACCTCGCTGCCGCCAGCCGGGCGACGCGGACTGGGGGGCGGCTGCCCGTTTTGGATAGGTTTTATCAGCAGCCGGCTGCGGCGGCGCTGCGTTTCGCGGGCCGGATCCGCGCCGGGCGGCCCTTGCGGCTCGCGCTGCGCGCCGTCGCGGTCCTGGCGGTCAGCGCCGCCGCCGTCGCCGCGATCGGGCTGCGGCCCGCCTCCCCCGCCCTGATGACCGGAGCGCTCACCTGGCTGGTGCTCACCGGGCGCCGCGATCTGGCCCCGCCGCGTCGTCAGAAAGCAGAGTCCGAAACCATTTATCGATAAAGCGCTAAACGACAGCCGAGCCCGGTCGTCACGCCGGGCCGTAGCTCAGCAGCGGCACCAGCTGATCGGCGGGCGTCAGCGAGCCGTGCATGCCCACCAGCGCGGACTCGCGGCGCTCGGTCACCGTTGCCACGATCGCCCAGGCGCCCGCGGGGGCGGCGATCACGTCACCGATCCGGGACCGCAGGCCCGGATCCACCGGGCCGAACCAGCCAGCGGCGATGGCCTCGTCCCGGCTCGCCACCCAGGCCGCGGGGCCCAGGGTCTCCCGCCAGGCATCGAGCACATCGGCCTCGGCGCCCGCGCGCGCGTAGACGTGCCGCGCCCGGGGCTCGCCGCCCAGCAGCGCGACGCCGTCCCGCAGCCCGGGCTCCGAATCGGCGTCGATCCGGCACTCCGGCAGCACGTCCACCATTCCGTGGTCGGCGGTCACGTGCAGCACCGTGCCGTCTGGCAGGGCGCTGGCCAGCTGCTCGGCGAGCTTGTCGATATGCGCCAGCTGGTACCGCCAGGCCTCCGACCGGCAGCCGCACGCGTGCCCGGTCGCGTCCAGCTCGCCCTGATAGACCATCGCCAGGGCGGGCCCGGGGCCGCGCAGCGCCACCGCGGCGGCGGCGACCAGCGCCCCGAGCGTGTCAGCCGCCCGGTAGTCGGCCCCGCGCATGGCCGCGACCGACAGCCCGGTGCGCCGGAACGAGCCGCGCGCCACCCGGAACGCGGCGATCCGCGCCGCCCCGGCCCGCTCGAAGATGGTGGACCCCTGCTGCCAGTACAGCGGATCCACCCGCCTGTCCCAGCGCAGCGCATTGAGCAGCCAGCCCTCGCCCGGCACCGCGACCTGGTAGCCGAGCATCCCGTGCTGGCCGGGCGGCCGCCCGGTGCCCAGCGAGCTGAGGCTGGTGACCGTCGTGGCCGGGAAGCCAGCCGTCAGCGGCCTGCCGGTCACCGCCAGCTCGGACAGGAACGGCGCGGCGGCCGGCTGCTCGCGCAGCAGCTCCCAGCCCAGGCCGTCGATGACCAGCAGGCATACCCGCCGCGCGGGAGCAAGCTCCAGCGGGTTGGGCTCCCCCTGCGCACCGAGCGAGGCCAGGATCGAGCACGACAGGTCCGCCAGGGATCCTTGCCCGTAGCGCGGCAGCGTCGGCAGCCGGTCCGGCTCCGCGGTCAGCACGAGCGCGTCCCCCGCTTGCTGGCCCCAGCCCGTCCCCGCGCTCACCGACCCCGCGCTCACCGACCCCCCGTCGGCGGTCACGGCCGGCTGGTCGCCTCGGACAGCGCCTGGGCGAATGCGAGCACCTGACGGACCGCTTCCTCGCCGTCGGCTGCCACGCTGACCCGCAGCGCCACGTCGTCAGCGGTCACGGTCCCGGTATAGCCGTGATCGGCCTCGCAGTTCTCGTCGCCGCAGTGGGCCGGCTCCAGCTCCAGGTGCGACATCACATTCCAGCCGATGGTGAGCACCACCTCGCTGGGCAGCGTGGTGCCGGGCACGTAGGACGCGGGATCGTGGATCACCCTGGTCAGCGCCACCGAGGAGATCCGGCCGAACCGGACCGCCTCCGAGCTGGTCTCCGCCTGCGGCCGGGCATCAGGATCCGCCTCGTCCGCCGGGTACTCGTCGGTGTGGGAGTACACCAGCCGGGTGGGGGTGAGCGCCAGTACCGTCATGTGGCGCCGCACCTCCATGCCCGGGTCGAAGTGCGCGTCATGGTGCACGACGTAGGAGATGACGGGGTCGGACCCGACGGCGGACGATACCGCGTCGGCGACCAGGCCGGGATAGTAGCCGCTCCGCTCGATCGCGGAGAGCATGCTGCCGGCCGTGGCTCTGATATCCCTCATCCCCCCATCCTGCCCTGTCGGGGCCGCGTTGCTCACCCGGTAGGCGACAGTTGGGCGGGCGCGGGCGCTGCGGGCCAGTCGATGCCCGTCAGGTCGACGGCCGGATCGGCGTGCGGATCGGGCGCCTCGACGGCGCCTGCGCCCGCGGTCGGGCGCGGCCGCCGGGGGGATCCGGCACCGGAACCGCCGCCGCGGCCGCGGTAGATCAGCAGCCCGTTGACCGGATCGGGCACGGCATCCAGCGCTGCCCGCACGCCCGGCAGCGCGCGGAACGCCTCCCACTGGGCGTCGTCGGCGAAGCACACCTCGAAGACCACGCCAGTACGGTGCTGAATCCAGGTCCAGTCAACGGCCCCGTGCGAGATCGCCGACTCGATCAGCGACGAGCTGTAGGACTCCTGCCACCGAGAAGCCAGGAACTCGCCGTGGAAGATCTCTACTGACCACCACTCGGCCATACAGACACGATAAGCCCGCGAGCGGCCGGCGGGCAGTCCCGGCGGCCCGGGAAATCAGCCGGGGACCGGACGGATCCGCCGAGAACCTGACGGATCAGCCGGGGACCTGACGGGTCAGCCGAGGACCTGACGCAGCTTGCTGGCGTACTGCGCCGCCTCGGCGTCGTCGGTGTATTTCAGCCGCGGCCAGAAAAAGCCCCGCAGCCCGTCGCCCTTGGTCCGGGGGATCACATGGGCGTGCAGGTGCGGGACGCTCTGGCTGACGACGTTGTTGACGGCGACGAAGCTGCCCTGCGCGCCCAGGGCGGCGGGCATCGCCGCGCTGACCCGCTGCACCGCGGTGAACAGCGGGCTGATCAGGCCGGCGGGCAGGTCGGCCAGCGTCTGGTAGTGCGCCCGCGGTACGACCAGGGCGTGGCCCTTGAACACCGGCCGCGCGTCGAGGAAGGCGACGACGGCGGCATCGGCCAGGATCTGGTGGGCCGGCACGGTACCGGCGATGATCGCGCAGAACAGGCAGTCGGCCATCCCGGCACGGTAACGTGCCCGGGATGACGGCAGAGCGGCGGCACGTACTGGCGATCGGCGGCATGGGCGGTCCCGGCCAGCCGCAGGTCCGCATCCCGCCCCTGCTCGGGTACGCGCTCGAGCTGTCCGGCGTGGCCGCGCCGCGGACCTGCGTGCTGAACACCGCGATGGGCGACGACCCCGGCTCCTTCCTGCGGATGTACTCGCTGCTGGCCGCGGCCGGGGCCCGGCCCAGCCACCTGCAGCTGTTCCCGATGCCCAGCACCGCCGATCCGGCCGGCCTGCTGCTCGCGCAGGACGTGATCTTCGTTGGCGGCGGCAGCGTGGCGAACATGATGGCCGTCTGGCAGGTGCACGGTCTGGGCCCGGTCCTGCGCGCCGCGTGGGAAGCCGGGATCGTGCTGGCCGGCGTGAGCGCAGGCGCGCTGTGCTGGTTCGAGGGCGGCACGACCGACTCCTTCGGCCCGGTTTTGCGGCCCTTTACCGCGGGCCTGGGGCTGATCAGCGGCAGCTACTGCCCGCATTACAGCTCCGAGCCCGCCCGCCGGCCGGCCTACCGGGCGCTGGTCGCCGACGGCACGCTGGCCGCGGGGATCGCCTGCGATGACGGTGCGGCCGCGCACTTTGCCGGCGACGCGCTCGCCGAGATCGTGTCCGACCGGCCCGGCGCCCGTGGCTACCGGGTGGAACCTGCCGGGACCGGCGCGACGGAGACTCCGCTGCCGGCCCGCCTGCTGGGCGGCGCGCCCTAGCCCCCGCCCTAGCCCCGGGTCAGGCCAGGGTGCCTTCGATGGTCTTGAAGCCCCGGAAGTGGCCGTTGAGTACTTGTGCGGCGATGTCCATCAGCTCGATTTCGGAGAACGGCTTCTCTACCAGGGCCACCTTGGGGTCGAGCATGCCCTGGGAGGTGAGGACTCGGCGGGCGTAGCCGGACATGAAGAGCACTTCGATGTCGGGCTTGATCGCCTGGACTTTCTCGGCGACTTCCTTGCCGAGCATCTGCGGCATGACGACGTCAGTGACGAGCAGGTGGATATCGCCTTGGTAGCCGCCGGCAATCTCGATAGCTTCCGGGCCACTAGCGGCAGTGATGACGTGGTAGCCGTTGCGGCTGAAGATCCGCCTGGTCACCTCGCGGAGCGCTTCCTCGTCCTCGACGACCAGGATGGTCTCTCCCTTGGGGGAGCGCTGGTAGGGCAGGTGCTCTTTGACTGTCACGGCTGTCTCGGTGGTGGCGGGCAGCATGATGTTGAAGGTCGTGCCCGCGCCGGGTTCGGAGTAGATCTGGATGTCACCCTCGGCCTGGGTGATGATCCCGTACACGGTGGCCAGGCCGAGCCCGGTTCCGGCGCCCTCTGGCTTGGTGGTGAAGAAGGGCTCGAAGGCGTGCTCGATAACGTCGGCGGGCATTCCGGTACCGCTGTCGCTGACCCGCAGCCGCACATTCCGGCCGGGCCGCGCTTTGGACCCCCCGGCGATGAAGTCGGCGTCCACCGTGACGTTGCTGGTCTCGATGGTCAGCGTGCCGCCGCCGGGCATGGCGTCGCGGGCGTTGACCACAAGGTTGACCAGCACCTGCTCCAGCTGGCCCGGATCGGCCAGGACCGGCCACAGCTCACCGGTGGACGAGGTGGACAGCTCGATATGTTCGCCGAGGGTCCGGCGCAGCATCTCCGTCACCCCGGAGATGACCTGATCGAGGTCGATCACCTGCGGCCGCACCACTTCCCGGCGGGCGAAAGCGAGGAGCTGGTGGGTAAGCCGGGCGGCCCGTTCGGCGGCCAGCCTGATCTGCTCGACGTCAACGCTAGCCGTTTCCCAGCGCCTGGCCCAGTCCGGCCCGGTTGCGGCGTTCATTTCCTCGGACACGAAGGTCACGTAGTTGATGATCACGGCGAGCAGGTTGTTGAAGTCGTGCGCGATCCCGCCCGCGAGCTGACCCAGGTTCTCCAGCCGCTGAGCCTGCTGCAACTGCACCTGCAATAGCTCGTTTCGGTCAAGAGCTTCACGGCGCTCATTGTCGCGCCGCAAGTCAAATTGGTCCTGAATCTCCCAGGCATCGCGGCGCACGCTCTCAATCTCGGCCTCGACCTGATCCTGGGCGTTGCGGGATTCACGGCGCTGGGCATCGACCTTCACGTCGAACCGCTCCTGGGCGTTGCGGGATTCACGGCGCTCGGAGTCGACTTTCGCGTCGAACCGCTCCTGGGCGTTGCGGGATTCACGGCGCTCGGAGTCGACTTTCGCGTCGAACCGCTCCTGAGCCTGCCGTGAGTCGCGGCGTTCGCTCTCAACCCCCGCCTCGACCTGGTCGTGAACTCCCCGCCGTCCGCCGACTTTCCACGACACCGTGGTCACACCCGTGATGGCCCCTGCCTTGTCCACGATCGGTGTCATGATCAGTGACACAGTGACCATCGTCCCATCCCTGCAGACCCGATCCGCTTCCAGCCGCTCTGTCTGCCCGCCCGCGAGGATCCGCTGCAGAATCTCTGCTTCATGGTCTCGCGTCTCCGGCGGGTAGAGCACATCCGCGGCGCGGCCGACCATGTCCTCGGCTAGGTATCCGTAGAGGAGCACGGCAGGTGGGTTGCAACTGCTGACGATGCCGGTCCGCGTGATGCGCATAATCGCGTCCCGTGATGACGGCTCGGCATCTGCCGTCAGCGCTGCCTGCTCGGCGAAGCTCGGACTGATGGGCTTGACCACGTGAACCTCCCAGGCGCGCTGGCCGGAATATGATTGCTGGCAGGGACTGGTGATCACTCTGACGGGGGTCAGTTACTTTAAGTAAATATTAGCATACTTTTAGTAATCACATTCGTGGGTCCTAATATCGACGAACCCGCCAATGCGCCTACGCTACGAAAGTAAGTGCAGGTCAGATCGCTGATTTCTTTATCTCCCCCGCCATTGGGGCAGGGCGCGCACCGGCCGACAGCCGGTACCGGCGCCGACAGCGGGTACCGGCCGACAGCCGGTACCGGCCGACAGCCGGTGCCGGCCGACAGCTGCTGTCGGCCGGCACCGGTGCGGTCAGTGCTTGAAGGCGTCCTTGAGCTTGGCGCCGGCCTGCTTGGTGTTGCCCTTGACCTGGTCACCGCGGCCCTCGGCCTGCAGGCGGTCGTTGCCGGAGGCGCGGCCGGCAGCCTTCTTGGCGCCGCCCTTGACGGCTTCGGCCTTGTGCGCGATCTTCTTGGCGATACTCATGGGGCTGACCTTTCGTGGTGAGTCACCCTGCCGGTGCGGGCGCACTGGCAGGGGCATTGGGGGCGGGCTCGCCGACCGGGATCCCGGCGGCAGGCTGGGGGTCGCCGGCCGGTGTCTGGGCGTCCGCTGCGGCGGCCCGCTGGGCAGGCGGCCGACGCCAGGGCAGGTGCAGCCCGCTGTGGCCGCCGTCGTCCGGGCTCAGGTGGCGGCCGCGTGGGACGCCGCCGTCCAGCTTGCTGGCGGTGTAGGCGCGGGCGACCTCGCGCTCGTCGAGGAGGTCGTCACGCTGCTGGCTGACAGCAGCGGTCTCGCGCCGGGACTGCCGGAGCCCGCGCCGCGCGGTGCTGCCGCGGCGGGAGGTGCGGCGCGCGGCGCTCAGCAGCAGGCTCAGCCCGAACAGGCCGATCGCCCCGATCACGATCCCGGCCAGGAACAGCGTGCCGGTGGACCCGGTGACGTGGTAGCCGAGCACTGAGAAGGAGTGGCCGAGGGTGTGGGCGCTGCCGCCGTTGCCCAGAACACCCGCTACGCCGACGACCAGCGCGGCGACCAAGATGACGAGCCCGAGGATGACGATCATGACACGCTCCTGTTTATATCTACGCTGTAGAACTACAGTGAAACACTGCGCGGGCATTGGTGTCAACACCGTAGGTCTACGGCGAAGATGACGATCGAGAAAGACCATTCTGTCTCGTAGGTTTGTCATCCTCGTAAAAACCGATATATAACTATTTTTCAGGAAGATCGTGATCGCGTGCCCCCGCACGTGGGACTGTGCACGCGGGACTGCGTCTACCTCACGCCGAAGCGGCCGGGCAGGCCCGCTAAGGGCCTGCCCGGCCGGCCGACAAGCCACCGGGTGCCAACCGGTCAGGACGGGTAGTTGTAGCCGTCGTAGGGGACGCCCAGGTAGGGGAACTGCCACAGCGGCTGGTCGCAGACGCTGCTGCCGGTCAGGCCGTCGGTGACGTCGGCGACCACGGCATCGACCTTGTACTTGGGGTCGATGAGCGGGTAGGCCACCCCCGCGATCGCCCGCAGTTCGATGGTGACCACGTCGTCGGTCACCCGGCGGCCGTTGGGGAATCCGGCGGGGTCACCGCCGATGAGCCCGAGGACGCTGTAGGTCGAGGAGCTAGTGGGCGTCGGCGGGATCGAGGTGTTAAGCCGGAGCAGGTCGGCTAGCACCGGGCCGGTGAAGTTGGTGAAGCCCTTGACGATGCCCGCCGGGATGCCCGTCAGCAGGATCGCCTCCAGGTCAACGCGGGGGGTCTTGGCCTTGTCGAGCGCCAGCAGGCTGGGGAACGCGCCAGGGTAGAGCGCGGGCAGCAGCGATGCCAGCTCGGGGTGCGCGACATAGCTGGCGAACTGCTTGTCGTGGTAGGGGTGCTGGGTATTCCAGTAGTCCTTCTTGCCCAGCGGGACGAGAACCTCGTTGAACAGGGGATTGCCCAGCCGTGATACCTGGACGTAGGGACCGGTGTGGACGTGCGAGCTGGTGTCGGCGTCCCACAGCCGCGCGGCCTGGCGGCTGGCGGTGGTCCACACGCCGATGGTCGGATGCCCGCTGACGGTCAGCCGGGAGATCGGCACCTGCAGGGCGATGGAGTGGACGTTGAGGAAGTTGGTGGCGTTCACGCCGGGAGCGCTGGAGAGCCCCGCGGCCTTACCGTAGACGTTCGCCTCCTGCAGCGGCCGCAGGTTGCCCAGGTCGAAAATCGAGCCGAGGTCGACGTAGAACTCGTCAGCGCGCTGGCCGGCGAACACCCGGCTGCCGTCCGGCAGCGAGTGGACGGCCGGCTGCCCGAGGTTGGCCTCGTAGTTGGGGGTGGAGAGCACGCCGACGTTGCACGGCGGGCAGGCCAGGTGCTTGGCCAGGACGTGCGTTCCGTGCCGGTCGATCCGGGTCACCGAGTAAAACTGCTTGCTATTCCAGTTCGGGTCGCGCAGCGATCCGATCGGCCCGGTGTTGTACAGGAAACTGCCGGGGGTCGTCAGCTCGGTACTGAACCTGAACTGATAGGTGATATCGGCTTCCGAATGCCCCTTGTTGTCAATGTGGATCTCGTAGAGAACGTTGTCGCCGAACTCGTAGAAGTTCGGTCCCCCGGCGGGCTCCTGGAGCGGCACGTAGTTGGCGATCAGGGTGACCGTGTCGGGCTTATCCGGGCTGACAAACGCGTACACATCCGCGCTGTCGGCGACCGGGTCCTTGGATATTTCCCGAGCTTCGCGGTGCGAAGACATCACTTACCTCACAGGCTCGTAGCAATGGCGGCAGAACCAAACAGATACAGAAACTACACAGCTAGCGGCAGGACGGCGCTGACGGCAGGACAGCGCTGACGGCAGGACCTGCTGGACGTGCGGCAGGAAGGCGCTGACGGCAGGAAGGCGCTGACGGCCGACGGTGACGCGGCTCAGCGGCTCGCGCGCACGATCCGGGCGGCCAGGGCCGGGTCACGCAGCCGGACCTGGCTGGTACCGCGGAATACGTCGATCTCGCCGGTCGCGGCGTCGCGCAGGTGAACCACGATCGGCTCCTCCGGGTGGGCTTGGTTCGGCTGCGTCGCGTCGCGCCGCGCTGGCCCTGCTGGCCGGGCGGTCGCCGCGAGCGCCGGGCCGGCGGTCCCTGCGAGCGCGGCCGCGGCGATTCCAGCGGCGCCCGCCCCGGCGGCGCCGCGCAGGACAGAGCGCCGTGACGGCCGGGACCGCGGCCCCGGCATCGCTACAGCTCCTGCGGCGGACGAGCCCACGTCATCGTGATCAGGCACGAGCAACCCCTTTCCCGGGGCTGCGGAGCGTAGCCGTGGCCCCTGTGCTGACGTGCGGGACCTTTAGTGCCCCGCCACTCTGAACTTCTTCACTTCCCCTGGCGGGCACCGTTCCGTGCGCCATTTGCGGGAATAGAAAAACCCCTGGACCCTGCCGTGTGGCCGCGACAGTCTCCAGACCACAGCTGCCAGAGTCCGGGGCAGCAACCCCGACCATACACTTCTGGTGCACACCCTGCATAGTGGTGTAAAGGAGTCGGATGGGTTCAAAGTTGCGCCATCGACGCGGTGACGCGAAATCGGGCCGGCCAGCGTCCTTTACCGGCGCCCGGAGTGCCCGCAGTGCCAGGAGCGACTGCGAGAATGGCTGCGTGCCCGACAGCGATAACGACGCGGCTAGCGCTGCGCCCAGCGACACGCCGACAGACCGCGGCTGGCTGCTGCTGATCTACCGGGTTCCCTCGGAGCCGACCAGGCTGCGCGCCGCCGTGTGGCGGCGGATCAAGAGCCTCGGCGCCATCTACCTGCAGAGCTCCACAGCGGCCCTGCCGGCCAGCACCACCGCAGAACGGGCGCTCCGCAAGCTCCGCAGCGAGATCCTCGACATGTCGGGCACGGCCGTTCTGCTGTCGTGCGAGGTGCTGGCAGGCGAGCAGCAGATCCGCGCGGCATTCCAGGCGGCAAGAGACGACGAGTACGAGGAGATCGTCGACAAGTGCGACGATTTCCTGGCCCAGATCCGCAAGGAGTACGTGGCCGAGCACTTCACCTACGCCGAGCTGGAGGAGAACGAGGTCGATCTGGTCAAGCTGAAGAACTGGCTCGCCAGGGTCAGCGAGCGCGATGTATTCGGCGCGACCGGCCGCGAGCCTGCCGAGAAGGCTCTGCTGCAGTGCGAGGAAGTGCTCGAGGCGTACGCGGCGCGGGTGTATGCCGAGGAAGCGGAGAGCCGCTGACCGGCAGGCGTCGCCGAGGACGAGTCAGCCGCCCCGCTGCGATGAGCCGCGGGCGGCCCGCCACAGGCTCACCGGCAGCAGGATCACCAGCAGCAGCGGGAGCAGCCACCACGCGGCGACTGATGCCCTGCTCAGCGCGTAGGTGACGGCCAGTCCCGCTAGCACGCCGGCGGCCACCAGCCAGTCGTCGCCGACCACGAAGTCGTAGAGGAAGGCGAGGAACGCCCGGGCCCGCCTGGCCACCTCAGGCCGCTTCCCGGGCCGCGGCGGGCACGGCCCCGCCGTCAGGGCCGCCGCCTCCGCCGCATGCGCCGCCTGCGCCGCCTGCGCCGCCGCCCCTGCTGGTCACGGCCCGGCGCAGCACCGCTACCAGCAGGACCGCGAACAGCGCGATGCCGGGGATGAGCACCAGCAGCGCGGCATCGGCGCCCGGCCAGCGGGCACCGGCTCCCTCGCCGCCCCAGAAGGTGCCGAAGGCGGTCAGCATGATGCCGACGATGAACTTCATCGTGTTCTCCGGAACCCGCGCGAGCGGCGCCCTGACCGCCACGCCCGCCGTCGCAACGACCAGCACGGCGCAGCCCGCCGCGACAGCCGCCAGGCCGACATCATGCTGGTTGGTGCCGAACGTCAGCACGATGAACACCACCTCCAGCCCCTCCAGCAGCACGCCCTTGAACGCCAGCGTGAAGCCGAACCAGTCCGGCACCAGCCCCGCCCGCCGCCGCGGCCCGGCGGCTGCGGCAGCGAGCTGCGCGGCGTAGATCTTCTCCTCGTCGTGCAGCGCCTTCAGGCCGCTGGCCCGCAGGATCGCCTTGCGCAGCCACTGCAGCCCGAAGACCAGCAGCAGGGCGCCGACAACCAGCCGCAGGCCGGTCAGCGGCAGCGCGGAGACCGCGGGGCCGAGGATGCCGACCACGACGGCCAGCACGCCCAGCGCCGCCGCCAGCCCGGTCGTCGCCGACCGCCAGTCCCTGGAGGTACCAGCGGCCAGCACGATCGTCGTCGCCTCGACGGCCTCCACCACGCACGCCAGGAACACCGCCAGGAAGAGGGCCCCAGCTCCGGCTCCCACCAGACCTCCGCACCCGTCAGGTCACGCTGAATAGATGATCAGTATAACGGCCGTCAGGTACAAAGCGTGACGGTTGTTTCTGCCGACTGCGCGGCTGCAGCGGACCGTAATCGGAACCAGCGGTCAGGGACTAGGCTCGGATCGTGACAGCCACGCTGCGTACCAGTCAGGAATCCGCCCGCGATACCCCCTCCGACGCCATTATCGTCGGTGTTGTCCAGGGGCCCGGCGGTCCGCAGCCGGCCCCCGGCGCCCAGGAGGTGGACGCGGCCCTCGGCGGGAGCCTCGCCCGTACGCTCGCCGCACTCGGCGCGACCGGCGAGCCGGAGGAAGTCACGAAGATCGCGTCGGCGGGCCAGCTGCCAGCGCCGCTGATCGCCGCGGTCGGCCTCGGCGCCGTCAACGGCACGCCCGCCTTCACCAGCGAGACGCTGCGCCGGGCGGCCGGCGCCGCGGTCCGCTCGGTCGCGCCGGGCTCCGCCGCGATCGCCCTGGCCCTGCCGGCCAGGGACGCCGACGAGGCCGAGGCTGTCGCGCTGGGCGCGCTGCTGGGCAGTTACACCTTCGGCCGGTACCGCAGCGGCCAGAGCCAGCCGGCGCCTGAGTTCACGCTGCTGGCCGGCGGTGAGCACGCGAGCGGGGCCGCCAGCCGCGCGCTGGTGCTGGCCGACGCGGTCGCGCTGGTGCGCGACCTGGTCAATACCAGCCCCGCGCAGCTGTACCCGGAGACCTTCGCTGCCGAGGCCGAGCGGGTGGCGCACGCGAGCGGGCTGCAGATCGAGGTCCTGGACGAAAAGGCGCTGGCCGACGGCGGCTACGGCGGCATTACCGGCGTGGGCCAGGGCTCGGTACACCCGCCCCGGCTGGTCCGGCTCAGTTACGCCCCGCCGGGCGCGGCGAAGACCGTCGTGTTCGTGGGCAAGGGCATCACCTTCGACTCCGGCGGGCTGTCACTCAAGCCGCCGAAGTCCATGGAGTCGATGAAGTCCGACATGGGCGGGGCGGCAGCCGTGCTCGCGGCGCTGCAGGCAATCGCCGCGCTCGGCCCGGAGGTCAACGTCGTTGGCTACCTGCCGCTCGCGGAGAACATGCCAGGCGGCGGCGCGCAGCGTCCCTCGGACGTGATCACCATCTACGGCGGGAAGACCGTAGAGGTGCTCAACACCGACGCGGAAGGCCGGCTGGTCCTGGCCGACGCGCTGTCCAGGGCGCTCGGCGACGACCCGGACCTGGTCATCGATGTCGCCACGCTGACCGGCGCGCAACTGGTGGCCCTGGGCCCGCGGATCGCGGGCGTGATGGCCAACGACGACGCCGTCCGCGACGGGGTGGTGGACGCGGCCCGGCGGGCGGGCGAGGGGGCCTGGCCCATGCCGCTGCCCGAGGAGCTGCGCAAGGGGCTCGATTCGGCGGTCGCTGACATCGCCAACGTCGCGGCCGAGCGGTCCGGCGGCATGCTCGTCGCCGGGCTGTTCCTAAAGGAATTTATACCAAACGGAATTTCGTGGGCTCATCTGGACATTGCCGGACCCTCGTTCCACGAGGGTGAACCCTACGGGTACACCCCCAAGGGCGGAACGGGAGCGGCGGTACGGACCCTCGTCCAGATTGCCCTGGACGTGGCCGACGGACAGCTGTAGGCCCGGCTGACGCGCCCGGTGACAGCGGGAAGTAGAGCGGGAAGTAAGGAGCATTCTCTGTGACCGACGACTCTGTGACCGCCGGCGGCGGCTACGACATCGTCATCCTTGGCGGCGGCAGCGGCGGCTATGCGTGCGCGCTGCGCGCGGCCGAGCTGGGCAAGCGGGTCGCGCTGGTGGAGAAGGACAAGGTGGGCGGCACCTGCCTGCACCGCGGCTGCATCCCCACCAAGGCGCTGCTGCACGCGGCCGAGATCGCCGACCAGGCCAGGGAGGGCGCCACGTTCGGCGTCCGCAGCAGCCTGGAGGGCATCGACATGCCCGGTGTCAACGCCTATAAGGACAAGGTCGTCAACCGGCTCTGGAAGGGCCTGACCGGCCTGATCGCCAGTCGTCATATCGAGGTGATCGAGGGCGCGGGCCGGCTGGAGTCGCCGACCCGGGTGCGGGTCGGCGACCGGGTGCTCGACGGGGCGGCGGTGGTGCTCGCCAGCGGATCGGAATCCCGCAGCCTGCCCGGCCTGGAGATCGACGGCCAGCGCGTGATCACCAGCGACCACGCGCTGCAGCTCGACCGGGTGCCTGCCTCGGTTGTCATCCTCGGCGGCGGCGTGATCGGCGTCGAGTTCGCCAGCGTCTGGCGCTCCTTCGGCGCCGAGGTCACGATCGTGGAGATGCTGCCGCACCTGCTCCCGCTGGAGGAGGAGTCGAGCTCGAAGCTGCTGGAGCGCGCGTTCCGGCGGCGCGGCATCCGGTACAAACTCGGCACCAGGTTCGAGAGCGTCAAGAACACCGACTCCGGGGTCACCGTCACCCTGGCGGGCGGCGAGACGATCGACGCCGAGCTGCTCCTGGTCGCCGTCGGGCGCGGCCCGGTGTCGGTGGGGCTCGGCTACCAGGAGGCGGGCGTGCCGGTCGAGCGCGGTTTCGTCCTAGTCGATGAGTACTGCCAGACCAGCGTCCCGACGATCTCGGCGGTCGGCGATCTCACCCCCGGGCTGCAGCTGGCCCACGTCGGGTTCGGCGAGGGGATCATGGTCGCCGAACGGCTGGCCGGGCTGCCGGTGACCCCCATCGACTACGACGGGGTCCCGCGGGTTACCTACAGTGACCCGGAGGTGGCCTCGGTCGGCATCACCTCGGCGATCGCCGCGGAGCGCGGTATCGAGACCACTGAAATCACCTATGACCTGGCCGGCAACGGCAAGAGCCAGATCCTGCAGACCCAGGGTGCCGCGAAGGTCATCGCCACGGCCGGCGGCGGCCCGGTGCTCGGCGTGCACCTGGTCGGGGCGCGCATGGGCGAGCTGATCGCCGAAGGGCAGCTGATCTACAACTGGGAGGCCCTCCCCGCGGAGGTCGCCCAGCTCATCCATCCGCACCCGACCCAGTCCGAGGCCATCGGCGAGGCGCATCTCGCGCTGGCCGGCAAGCCCCTCCACTTCCACTCATGACCGCCGGGCCGGCCGGCTGCGGGCGGGTACGTCAGTCTCCCCGCCCGTACCGCTCGGGTCGATCTCAGCGAAGTCGATCTCAACGAAGGAGCAGCGCAAAGCCATGTCGGTCTCCGTATCCATGCCACAGCTTGGCGAAAGCGTCACCGAGGGCACCGTCACGCGCTGGCTGAAGCGGGAAGGCGAGCGCGTCGAGGCGGACGAGCCGCTGCTCGAGGTCTCCACCGACAAGGTGGACACCGAGATCCCCTCCCCCGTTTCCGGGGTCCTGCGCGGCATCACCGTCGCCGAGGACGAGACCGTCGCCGTCGGCGCCGAGCTCGCGGTGATCGACGAGGACGGCTCGGCCGCCGGTCCCGCCGACGCGCACGGCGGTGCAGCTCAGGGCGGCGCGGCCCAGGGCGGCGCAGCCGGTGCCGGACCTGCCGTCGCGCCGCTGCCGCAGCAGGGCACCGCCGTCCCGGCCGCTGCCCAGCCGCCGGCCGATGGCGGCTACGGCTATGACCGGGGCGGTTACCAGGCGCCTGCCGCCTACCAGCAGCAGCCGCCGGCCTACCAGCAGCCTGCCCCTCCGGAGCCGCCTGCCTACCAGCCGCCCGCCTACCAGGCGCAACCGCCCGCGTACCAGCCGCCGGTCGGGCCTCCAGCACCGGTCCCGCCGCAGCCGCCCGCCTACCCGCCCGCGGCGGCTGCAGCCCCGGCCGCAGAGCCCGCCGCGGTACCGCAGGCCGCCGGTCCGGGGCCGGACGGCTACCGGCAGGACGGCGGCCAGGCTGCCGCCAGCTACGGCGCACCGGCGAACGGAACCGAGAGCGCGTACGTGACCCCGCTGGTACGCAAGCTGGCCGCCGAGCACGGGGTCGATCTGGCTACCGTGACCGGGACCGGCGTCGGCGGCCGAATTCGCAAGCAGGACATCCTGGATGCGGCCGGGTCGCCGCCCGGCAGCGGCGCGGCAGCGTCGCCGCCTCCCCCGGGAGCGCCGCCTGCCCCGGCAGCGCCAGCCGCAGTCCGGCCGAGCGCAGCCGCAGGTCCGGCCGGCGCCTCGGCTGCGGCCCCGGCCGCACCACCCAGTGCCGGCGCACCACCGGCTGCCGCCATGCCCGCCGTCGGCGCGCCCGCCCGGCCCGCCGAGTCCGGTGGCCAGGACGCACCGGCGCGGCCGGCGATCGTCCCCTCCAGTCTGCGCGGCACGACCGAGCCGATGTCAAGGGCCCGCCGGGTGATCGCCCAGCGGATGGTCGAGTCCCTGCAGACCTCGGCGCAGCTCACCACGGTCGTCGAGGCCGATGTCACCGCCATCGCCCGGCTGCGCGACCGGGCCAAGGCGGCGTTCGAGGCCAGGGAAGGCGTCAAGCTGTCGTTCCTGCCCTTCTTCGCGCTGGCCGTCGTCGAGTCGCTCAAGGTTCACCCCAAGCTCAACGCGGTCATCGACACCGCCAGCAGCCAGGTGACCTATCACGATGCCGAGCACCTGGGCATCGCGGTCGACACCGAGCGGGGCCTGATGGTGCCGGTCGTCCGCAACGCCGGGGACCTCAACATCGCCGGGCTCGCCCGCAAGATCGCCGATCTGGCCGAGCGCACCCGGGCCGGCCAGGTCAGCCCCGACGACCTGTCCGGCGGGACCTTCACGCTCACCAATACCGGCAGCCGCGGCGCGCTATTCGACACCCCGATCATCAACCTGCCGCAGGTCGGGATCCTGGGCACCGGGACAGTCGTCAAGCGCGCCGTGGTGATGGAGGATCCGACCCTCGGCGAGGTGATCACCGTGCGCTCCATGGTCTACCTTGCGCTGACCTACGATCACCGCCTGGTCGACGGCGCGGACGCCGCGAGATTCCTGACGACCACCAAGAACCGGCTCGAGGAGGGAGCATTCGAGACCGAGCTGGGTCTGTAGCGCAGCGCAGGAAGCGGGCGGTCACAAGCCGGTCTCGGGAAGTGTGGCGGGCAGCCATATGGTGATCGTCGTGCCGCTGGGCGCTGAGGAAATGCCGACAGACCCGCCGCTCTGGTTGACGACGCCGTAGACACCAGCGAGGCCGAGACCGCCGCCCTCGACAATGGGCTTGGTCGTGAAGAACGGCTCGAATGCGTGCTCGAGAGTCTGCGGCTCCATACCCGTGCCGCTGTCGCGGATGACCAGGCACACGTAAGACCCCGGGAGGAGTTCCGGATGCGGCGGCGGCTCATCGGAGCTGATTGTCAGGTTGTGCGTGCCAATCGAGAAGATGCCGCCGTCCGGCATGGCGTCGCTGGCGTTGGCGGCGAGTTCCATCAGGACTTGCCCGACCTGACCGCGGTCGGCTGTCACCCGACAGGGCTGGGTAGCCAGAGACAGGTGGAACTCGACGTCCGGACCGAGCAAGCCGCGCAGCAGGTCGGCGCTGCCGGCCACCAGCTGGTTAAGGTCGACGAGCTCGGGGCTGACCAGCTGCTCGCCGCCGGCGGCGAGCAGCTGGCGGACGCGCTGGATTACTCGCTGGCCGACATTCTCGATCTGCTCGGCGTCGCGGCGGGTGGCAGCCCATGCTTCTCCGTCGATGCCTTTTCCGGCTCTTTCTTCCGCTAGGCCGCGGATGAACGCTGCGTAGTTGAGCATGGCGCCGACCATGTTGTTGAAATTGTGGGCAACGCCGCCTGCCAGCCGGCCGATGCCTTCCAGGCGCCGCGACTGGAGAAGCTGGGCTTCCAGCTGAGCTCGCTGCGTCCGTTGCTCAGCCTCGGCGAGGGCACGGCGGATAACCGACGCAAGACGCGCGGGCCGGTCTTTCAGGACGTAATCTGTCGCCCCATTCCTGACCAGATGGTCTGCTTCTTCGTCTCCGATGACACCGGACAAGAAGATAAAAGGTACCTGCGGGCACTGCTGCTGCGCGATCTTCAGCGCATCCTGACCGGAGAAGCCTGGCAGCGCGAAATCGGCCAGGACAACATCCGGGCGGAAGGCAGCGAGCTGGTCAGTAAACGCCGCCCCGGTATCCACGACGACAGCGGTAAACTCCAGGCCGGCACCGGCGAGCAGGCGCTGCGCAAGAATAGCATCGGCAGGTTCGTCCTCCAGGATGAGAATGCGCATGCTCCCGGCAGCTGAGCCCGTAGTGCCATCAGGCAAACTGGCCGCCTGCCGCAGGTCAACAGTCCCCGGCGCCGGGGCGGCCGTCGCGCTGCTCCGATCTTTCGGACCAGGTGCGAACCTCAGCTTGTTGCCTGCTGGCATGGAGGTGGGAGGAGGCTCGCTGAAGCAAAGCCAGAACTGGCCGAGGGCGTTGGCTGCGGCCGCATAGTCGGAGAAGGCCACTGGCTTGCGCACGTAGGCGTTGGCGCCGCCTAGGTAGGCGGCAAGAATATCCTCTTCCTGCCCGGAGGAGGTCAGGACGACAACCGGGATGAGCCGGGTACGCTCGTCCGCCCGGATCCGGTGCAGCACCTCGAATCCGTCGATCTTGGGAAGCATCAGGTCGAGCAGGATGAGGGCGGGAGGTGAGGAGTCTGCGCGGTCGTCGGCGAAGAGCTGCTGAAGGCTCTCGGCACCATCCCGGGCGATGCTGACCTCATGCGGGATGTTGCTCTTTTTCAGGGCCCGCAGAATGAGCTCCTCATCGTCTGGATTGTCCTCGACCAGCAAGACGCGCCGGGACATCATGGTGTTCCCGTCGTGCCGAGCGTGAAATAGAAGGTCGCGCCGTGACCGACCGCGCCCTCCGCCCATGCCCGGCCGCCATGGCGCTCCACTACATGGCGGACACTGGCGAGGCCGACACCAGTGCCGGGGAAGTCTCCGGTCGGATGCAGCCGCTGGAATGGCTCGAACAGCTTGGCCTCGTAGGCGGAGTCAAAGCCGACGCCGTTGTCGCGCACGTAGTAGCAGATGCCAGCATCCGCAGTGTCTTTAGCGGGGACAGTCCCGAATTCGATCATCGCTGTACTCCGGTCGGCGGTGAACTTCCAGGCATTGTCCAGCAGGTTTTGCAGCACGGTTCGGATCAGGCTGGGGTCCGCCAGTGCCCAGATCGCTTCCTGGATCACGAATTGAACGCGACGGTCCGGTACCTGCCGCGCAAGCGCCGCAGCGATCCGGGTGGCCTCGGCGCTCACATCGACCATCTGGGGGTGAATCTCGGCGCCGAAGACACGTGTAAGCTGCAGCAGATCGTCGATGAGCAGCGCCATCTTCTCGCTGGCGGTCTGGATCCGCTCGGCGTAGCCCCGGCCGGCGTTGCCCAGATCTCGCCCGTACTCCTCCAGCAGCGCGGCACTGAAACCGCCCAGCGCTCGCAGCGGGGCGCGCAGATCGTGGGCGACCGAGTAGGAGAACGTCTCCAGGTTCCGGTTGGCCCGCTCCAGTTCCTGCGCCCGGCGACGAAGCTCCGCCACGGTGCGGTTCTGCTCGCTAATGTCACGGGCGATAGAAGACGCCCCGATCACCGTGCCATCTTCGTCCTTAATCGGTGAGACGGTCACCGATACCGGCAGGGTAGTACCGTCCTTGCGCCGCCGCACGGTCTCGAAGTGCGAGACGCGCTCGCCCCTGCCGATCTTGTCGAGGATGTCCCTGATCTCACCGACCCGGTCAGCAGGGGACAAGACCGCGATTGGCCGGCCGACGATCTCAGCTGGGGAGTAGCCGTACATGCGCTCGGCGGCCGGGTTCCAGCTCGTGATAATTCCGTCGATTGTCTTTGATACGATCGCGTCATCGGATGAGGCCACGATTGCCGAAAGCAGCCTGAGCCCAGTCGCCGGGCCGCTCATGTCAATGCCGTCAAGCAGGCCCATGGCCGAACCCCCCTCGTGCTGACCGATAGGCAAATCCGAGAGAACCCTGGGATCGCGCATTGATACCGGTTATCAGGGAGACTCCCGTTCGGTTTTGAACCCGTGGAAGTGACCGTTGAGTACCTGGGCAGCCTTGGTGATGAGGTCGGATTCGGAGAACGGCTTCTCGACCAGGGCCACGTGCGGTTCGAGCCTGCCCTGGGAGGCCAGGACCGGCCGGGCGTAACCGGACATGAACAGCACCTCGATATCCGGCTTGATCTCCAGCATCTTCTCCGCGACTTCCTTGCCCAGCATGTGCGGCATCACCACATCGGTGACCAGCAGATGAATCTCCCCCGGGTAATCACGCGCCACCTCCAGCGCCTCCGGCCCGTTCCCCGCGGTAATCACCTGATACCCGTTACGCGCGAAAATCCGCTTGGTGACCTCCCGCAGCGCCGGCTCGTCCTCCACCACCAGGACCGTCTCGCCTCGGGGCTTCCGCTCGTAGGACGGGGGTTCCGCCAGAGCAGTAGGCGACTCGCTGGTGACCGGCAGAGTGATGGTGAAGGTGGTGCCGGTACCGGGCTCAGAGTAGATCTGGACGTGGCCGTCGGCCTGGGTGACGATCCCGTAGACGGTGGCCAGGCCCAGGCCGGTCCCGGTGCCGTCGACCTTGGTGGTGTAGAACGGCTCGAACGCGT
>Ga0302325_10002375_pt1 | contig 45821 bp, 47 predicted proteins | sample Palsa_T0_2_FD_201948 | JGI IMG/M metagenome (GOLD analysis project Ga0302325, IMG submission 201948) | Peat permafrost microbial communities from Stordalen Mire near Abisko, Sweden - Palsa_T0_2 | ecosystem: Environmental > Terrestrial > Soil > Palsa > Peat permafrost | place: Sweden: Abisko...
GGGCGCCGGGCGCCGGGCGCCGGGGCCGGGTGCCGGGCGCCGGGCGGCCGCTGCGGCTCGAGCTGGGCGGCGCCGGGCGCCGGGCGCGCGCCGGTCGGCCGTCGCCCGGATGAGCGATCGCTCGGGTACGTCGCTGACGCGGGATGTTACGTGAACGTACCAATATGGTACGCTCCTGTCACTATGAACTTCGCGCACAACCGGCTCTGCGCCGGCACAGATTGGGCCGAGTTCGTCGACGGCACATTGCTGCCGTGGGGACTCGATGGCGTGGTGCTGGGCGATCGCGTGTTGGAGATCGGCCCCGGATTCGGGGCGACGACGCGGCTGCTGGCCGACCGCACGCCGTCGCTGACGGTGCTCGAGCTCGAGCAGCGCTACTGCCGCAAGCTGAGCGCCGAGCTGGGCGGCCGGGTACAGGTGACACAGGGTGACGCGACCCGGATGCCGTTCGCCGATGCGCAGTTCAGCGCCGTGCTGTCGTTCACGATGCTGCACCACGTGCATACGCCGCAGCTGCAGGACCGGGTGCTGGCCGAGGCGGCACGGGTGCTCAAGCCCGGCGGGACGTTCGCCGGTACCGACAGCATCGGCGGATCGCTGCGGTTCCGGCTGCTGCATCTCGGCGACACGCTGACGCTGATTGAGCCCGGCGCTTTCGGGGAGCGGCTGACCGGCGCCGGTCTGCGCGAGCCGGTGATCGAGGTCAAGCGGGGGCGGATGCGGTTCCGCGCCCAAAGGCCGTCGTGAGCTGCTCAGAGCCAGGGCCTGGCCCAGGCCCAGGCCCAGGGCCAGAGCCCGAGCCCGAGCCCGAGCCGGCGCCGGGGTCGGAGCCGCAGCTCGACCCGGGGCCGCAGCTCGACCCGGGGCCGGGGCCGGAGGCCGAGCCGGGGCCGGGGCTGCAGCTCGACCCGGGGCCGGGGCCGGAGGCCGGCCCGGGGCCGGGCCCGGAAGGCGGCCGAGGTGCCGGCGACGCGCGGCCGCCCGTCGCGCCAAAGGTGGTCGACGCCGCCCGGTTCGTGCTCGCCGAGGACGGGCCCTCGGGCGCCACGCTCGAACGGATCGCCGCCGCGGCCGGTGTCTCACGGATGACGCTGCACCGCAAGGGCGTGACCAAGGCCGACATCGTCCGCGCGCTCGCGCAGCGGTTCGAGGAGGAGCACAGGCAGGTGATGTGGCGCGCGCTCGTCGCCGAGGGCAGCGCGGCGGAGCGGCTGCGACTGGCGCTTGAGCTCCAGTGCCGGCTGTCGGAGCAGAACCTGGCGACGCTGGAGGCGCTCGACGGACCGATCGGCGCCGAGATCTTCCACGAGCCAGGACCGGACGCGCTGACGCGCTCGGTGTTCGTCGACCCGCTGCAGCGGCTGTTGCTCGACGGCCAGATCGACGGGACGCTGCACGCCGATGACCCGCGGGAGACCGCGACCGTCCTCTACAACGCGGTCGGCCACACATACCGGCACCTGCGCAGCGGCCACGGCTGGAGCCCCGAGCGCGCGCGTGAGGGCGTGCTCACGCTCGTGATGCGTGGCCTCGTGGCCGACCCAGGCGGCACCATCGGGTAGTCGGACCGCGGCGTCTCGTGGCAGCGGTCGCGCTCGATAGGGTCTGCGCCTTGAGCCCGCCCGAGGTCCTCCTGCACGACACACGGACCGGCGAGATCCGCCGGTTGACGCCGTCGGACCCGCCGAAGGTGCGCATCTATGCGTGCGGGCCGACCGTCTATGGCCGCGTGCACGTCGGCAACGCGCGCCCGTTCGTCGTCTTCTCGCAGCTCAAGCGGTTCCTGAATGCGGTCGGCTACGAGGCGGAGCTCGTCGCCAACGTCACGGACATCAACGACAAGATCTACGCCGCCGCGTCCGCCGCGGGCGTTCCGAGCGGGCAGCTGGCCGTCGACATGACCGCCGCCTACGTCGACGAGACCGACCGGTTCGGTCTCGGTCGGCCTGACCACGAGCCGCTGGCGTCGGAGACGATCGGGCCGATCATCACGTTGATCGCGCAGTTGATCGAGGGCGGTCACGCCTACGAGGCCGACGGCGACGTCTACTTCTCGGTTCGCTCGTATCCCGGCTACGGCGAGCTCTCGCACCGCGACGTCGACCAGATGGACCAGGGGGAGGATGATCAGGCACACCCACCCGCCGCCCGCAAGCGAGACCCGCTCGACTTCGCGCTGTGGAAGGCCCAGAAGCCCGGCGAGGACACGAGCTGGCGATCGCCCTGGGGTCCGGGGCGGCCGGGATGGCACATCGAGTGCTCGGCGATGGCGCAGGAGCTGCTCGGCACCGACTTCGAGATCCATGGCGGGGGCTCGGACCTGATCTTCCCCCACCACGAGAACGAGGCCGCGCAGACGACCGCGGCGACGGGGACGCCGCTGGCGCAGATCTGGATGCACAACGGGATGCTCCGTCTCGACGCCGAGAAGATGTCCAAGTCGGTGGGCAACGTGTTCGGGCTCGGCGAGGCGCTTGAGCGCCACGGGCCCGAGACGTTGCTGATGTACTTCTCCCAAGGCCATTGGCGCCAGCCATTGGAATATGACGAGACGCGGCTGGCGCAGGCGGCCGCGGCCGCAGCGCGGATCCGTGAGGCGGGCCGCAGGCTCATTCAGGGTCCGAGCCCGGACTGGCTGAGTCCGCGACGGGCAGCGTTCTTCGAGGCCTTGGCGCACGATTTCAACGTGCCGAAGGCGCTCGTCTCGGTGTTCGACTGGGTGAGCGACGCCAACCGCGCCGACGCCGGTACCGTCGGCTCAGACGACCTACGGGCGATGCTCGACGTGCTCGGGCTGGCGGGGCTGCTCGATTCAGACTCCCGCGAGCGGCCCGAGCGCGCGAAGGAGCTGGCGCGAAGGCGCAACGTCGCCAGGGCCGAGCGTGAGTACGCGGAGGCCGATCGCTTGCGTGACGAACTGCGGGCGCAAGGCTGGGAGGTCCGCGACGGACCGGAGGGCCCCGAGCTGTTCCCGCGCGACGTGGCCTGAGGTCCCCGGCGCCGGCCAGCCGCTGCAGGAAAACGCCCAGCCGCGTGGCCCCAAGGACCGACGGCGTCCGCGTCGAAAGCCCTAGAACAAGGCTGCCTGCAGCTTCGTTTGCATAACACCGGTTTCCGCTTGACAAGCATCCATTGCTATGTCAAGCTCGCGCCGTAAATAAGGATCAACTGAAGCTTGAGGGCTTTGGTTGCAGGACCCGGGCCGACGACGGCCCTATTTCTGGGAAGTTCATATATTGGTGCGGCGCCAGGGGAGGTAGCGCGCCACGACAAGCCGAACCGACGCGGAACGCGCCGGCTTGAAAGGTGACGTCTGTGGCTCGACTGTCTTCATATTCTCAGTCTCAACTTAAGGTTGAGGATAGATACCTGATTGCGCTTGCGAAGCAGGGTCATTCCGAGGCCTACGATCAGATCGTTCGTCGGTATTACGGATTCGTCCGCCTGAAGGCCTCGTCCTACTTCCTCGCTGGCGGCGACGCCGACGACCTCATCCAGGAGGGCCTGGTCGGCCTCTACAAGGCGGTTCGCGACTACCGGACCGACCGGGAATCGAGCTTCCGCAACTTCGCGGAGCTCTGCATCACGCGTCAGATCATCACCGCGGTCAAGACCGCGACGCGCAATAAGCACACGCCGCTCAACCAGTACGTGTCCTTCTCCAGCACGCCGGCCGGTTTCAGCGGCGACTCCGAACCGACGCTCGACGAGGTGCTGCCCGGCTCGCCGGTGCACGACCCGGTCAATCAGGTGATCTCCTCCGAGGAGCTGCGGGCGCTGGTGGCATGCATCTCGACGGCGCTGTCTGACCTCGAGTCACGGGTGCTGGCGCTGTACCTCGACGGCCATTCCTACGAGGAGGTCGGGCGCCGGCTGGAGTGCGACTGCAAAACGGTCGACAACGCACTGCAGCGCGTCAAGCGAAAGGTCGGGGCGCATCTGAATGATCGGGCGGTCGCCGCGTAGCCGTCGGCACCGTGAGCGTGAACTCCGTCCCGCCCGCCGCCCGGTTGGCGGCAGACGCGGTGCCGCCCATCGCGCCGACCAGCTCGGACACGATCGCCAGCCCGAGCCCGCTACCGCCGGCGCCCCGGGTCCGGTAGCGCTCGAACAGGTAGAAGCGCTCGAACGCACGCGGTAGCTCATCGTCGCCGAGCCCCGGGCCCGTGTCTGAGACGGTGATCCGGCCGGCCGTCGCGTGGACGGCGACGGAGCCCCCTGCGGGGGTGATGCGCAGCGCGTTCTCGATCAGGTTGGAGGTCGCCTGCAGCAGCCTGTCGCCGTCGCCGACGCCGTCAGCCTCATCGGCGACATCCACCGACAACGTCACGCCCAGCTCGGCGGCACGTGGCAGGTGCCTGTCGACCGCGGCCGCCACGACCGCGCCGAGATCGACCGGGTCCCGCTCGACCGAGAAGTCGGCCCGCCCGAGACGCGCCAGTTCGAGCAGGTCCAGCACCAGACGCTGCAATCGCCGTGCCTCCTCGCCGATCACACCGGCGCCTTGCCCGGGTGCGACGGCGCCGTCCTGGAGTGCGTCCGAGTACCCGAGGATCGATGTCAGCGGCGTCTTGAGCTCGTGGCTGACCGACTCCAGGAATTGCCGCTGCGACTCACGCGTGCGCTCGAGCTCGGCCGACATCGCGTTGAACGAGCGCCCCAGCTGCGCCAGCTCGTCGTCCCCGTCGACCGGTACGGCGACGCCCGTTCGGCCCTCCGCCAATCGGCTGGTGGCCCGGGACAGTGCGGCGATCGGGCGGGTCAGCCGCCGCGCCAGCAGCACCGACAGCAGCGCCGCCAGCAGCGCGCCGCCGAGCCCAGCCAGCACGACGCTCCAGAGCAGCGATCGCCACTCGGCGAACGCCAGGCGGGCCGAGCGGATCAGCACGATCCGGCCGCCGGGGCCACGTCGCGCGACGAACAGCAGCGAATTGCCGGAGACATCGATCGTCCCCTGTCCGTCGCCGCCTGCAGGCACGCGCGCGAGGATCGCGGCCGTGACCGGGGCCGATACCCGGCGCGGCCGGCCGCTCCCGACCCGGTAGACACGCGCGCCGCCGCCTCGCTCACGCTGAGCGGCGCCCGCGAGCGCCAGCACCTGTGCCTGGGCTTCCATGTTCGTCAGCCGGCGCGAGGCGACCTGGTGGCGGACGAGCACGACCGCGACGATGACGGTCAACGCGCATGACGCGATCGTCGCCAGCGCCATGTACCCGAGCACGCGACGGCGAAGCGTCACCGCTGCCACCCCGGGCCACGTCGACGCCCCGTCATGCGCTCACCTTGTATCCGAGCCCGCGGACCGTCCGGATCAGCCCGGGGCGATCGAGCTTCTTGCGCAGCTGGGCGACGTGCACCTCGACCGTCCGCGTCTCGCCCGGGGAGCGGAAGCCCCAGACCGTCTCGAGCAGCTGGTCGCGCGTGACGACGTGGCCGGCGTGACGCAGCAGGTACTCGAGCAGGTCGAACTCGCGCTGGGTCAGGTCCACCTCGCGGCCGTCGACGCGCACCTCGCGCCCCGAACGGGAGAGCATCACCGGCCCGAGCTGACTCACGTCCGGCAGCGCGGCCGAGCCGGATCCGGGGACGCGCGCCGAGCGTCTGAGCACGGCCTTGACCCGCGCGGTCAACTCGCGCGGGGAGAACGGCTTGGAGACGTAGTCGTCGGCGCCGACCTCCAAACCGGCGACCCTGTCGGGCTCCTCGTCGCGCGCGGTCAGCATGATCACCGGCACCGAACCGCCGATCCGCCGGCAGACCTCGAACCCGTCGATCCCGGGCAGGCCGATATCGAGCACGACCAGCCGCACCGGATGGCGTCCGAGCTCGGTCAGCGCATCCTCGCCGCAGCGAACCCAGATCACCGTGTACCCCTCACGCACCAGATAGGTGCGCACGAGACTCCCGATGTTGGGCTCGTCTTCGACCACCATGATGGTCGCGCCCACGCCCATGACGGACATCGTAGGCGGGCCGGCGAGGGCGGGCATGCGGTTCTTACACGCCGCTGACCTTCGCCTGACCGACAGCTGTCGGCAGTGCCCGATGCTGGTCCACTCCTATCCATCCATCCCAGGAGGTTGACCAACGATGAGGAACCTAATCGCTCGGCATTATCGGGTGCTGCTGGCCGCGATCGCGTGCGTCGCGCTCGGAGTCGGAATCGGCGCGATCACGGCGGCCGGTGCGACCACGACGAAGCCCGCCACGAGCTCGGCCGCGGCGGGCGCCCGTGCCACCCGGGGGCAGCGGCTCAGGCGGCGCCGTGGGATCCTCAGGCGCTCGGTCCACGGTGACCTGGTCGTGCACACCAAGGACGGCTTTCAGACGGCGTCGTTCGATCGCGGCCGGGTGGACTCGATCTCGGGCGACCGGCTGACGCTGACCGAGGGCACCCCGAACGCGTCGTACCGGTCGGTGACGTTGACGATCCCGGCCGACGCTCGCGTCCGTGACGACGGCAGCCGCACCGAACTGTCGTCGGTCACCGCGGGGCAGCGGGTGCTCGTGATCCAGGCGCCGAAGCGGACGTTCGTACTCGCTCACGCTCCGAAGCAGGGCTGAGCTCCGGCCGTTCGCTCGCTGCGGGGCGAGGGACGTCGCGGCCGGCCGACCGCGGTCGCGGCGTCCCTCGGCCCGTGGCGACGCGAGCCCCATGCCCGTGGCGACGTAAGCCGGAAGCCCGTGGCGACGCGAGCTTCGCTTCACCGCCCCTCGTCACCGCCGTTCGTCGATCAAATTCATCAGCTGATGAATTGCGATATGGTGATCTCACCAACCGTTGAATTAACGCCGGTAAGGAGGTCATCGTGTCGAACGTCAGGCAGGTACTACGCCAGTCGGCGATCGTCCTGGTCGTCGGGGTCGCGCTGGCGGCGAGCTTCGTCGGCGCGTTCCACGACCCGCGCCCACACGGCATGCCCGTGGGCGTCGTCGGCCCGGCCTCGCGGGTGACGAGGCTGCAGACCGCTGCCGCGGCTCACGACCCGGGCGCGCTGTCGATACACCGATACCCGACCGCGACCGCTGCCGTCGCCGCGATCGAACATCGAAGAATCGACGGCGCGGTCGTGCTCGGTCAAAGCCGGGCGCAGCGCCTGGTCGCCTCCGCGGCCGGATCCCAGACAGTCCAGACGATGCAGCGGGCGTTCACCTCCGCGTCGCTTCGGGCTCCGGTCTCGACACACGACCTGGCGCCGCTGCCGGTCGCCGACCGGGACGGCCTCGGACCATTCTTGTTCGTGCTCACGCTGGTGATCCCGAGCCTGCTGCTCGGCGTCGCGCTGACCGTTGGGGACAAGAACATATCGGTGGCCGCGTGCCTGGCCGGCGCGGCCGCGTTCGCGATCGTGCTCGGGCTCCTCGACGCGCTCGTGTCCGATGTCGTGTACAGGGCGCTCGGCGGCGGCTATTTGCAGCTGGCCGGCCTCGGGATGCTGATCTCGTTCGTCGCGAGCTCGGTCACGATCGGACTGGGCCGGCTGCTTGGACCGGCTGGTCTTGTGCTGACGGCGATCGGGCTGGTGATCGTCGGTGTGCCAGCGTCAGGCGCGGCTGTCGGCCCCGCGTTCGTCCCCAGCTTCTTCTCGGCGCTGCATCCGATCCTCCCGACTGGGCAGGCGCTCGACGCGGTTCGCAACGCGGTCTACTTCTCTGGCCACGCCACCTGGGACAAGCTCGGGCTGCTCGGCGGCTGGGCGCTACTGGGGGTGATCACGGCGGCGATTGGCGCGCGCTGGTCGCTGCCGGCGATGGTGGCACGGCGCGCCCGCATGGCGGGGCCGATCCGCGTCGGCGCGAACAGCTCAACGATGGCTGAGGCATGACGGGGGAGAACCGCTTGGCGCGGCGTCCCGGCCGGCGCCCCGGCACCAACGAGACCCGCCCCGCGATCCTCGCCGCGGCGCGCGAGTCGTTCGCGGCGCATGGCTACGAGAAGACGACGATCCGCGGAATCGCCAGGCGGGCCGGTGTGGACCCCGCGCTCGTGCATCACTTCTACGGGCCCAAGCAGGAGCTGTTCCGGGCCTCGGTGGCGGATGTGCTGGCGCCGATCACCGATGCGCTGGGAGCGGCGGCGCCGGGCGACGATCCGGGCGCGACCGCAGAGCGGCTCGGCACCGCGCTCGGCTCGATGTGGGAGCGTGAGCCGACCCGCGGCGCGCTGTTGGGCGCGCTGCGCTCGGCCGTCACGAGCGACACGGCGGCCGAGCTGCTGCGCGGGATCGTCCAGGAGAAGGCGGTCGCAGTGGTCGCGGCGACGACCGGCCAGCCCGATGCGGAGCTGCGCGCCAACCTGATCGGTGCGACGGTGATCGGGATCGCCGTGGCGCGCCACGTGCTCGGCGTGCAGCCGATCGCGTCGCTGGACGCCGACGAGGTGGATGCGCTGCTGGTGGGGGTGGTGCGCCACTACCTGAGCGACGAGCTCGTATAGGCGTGCGCGCGACGACCATCGAGCCGGCGCCGGCGCCATTCGGGCCACCCGGGTCGCCAGGGGCACTCCGGCCGCGGAGATGGGGAGCTGGCGGCTTTTCACCGTCTGATGGGCAAAATCGACCAATCGAACCGGCGCGTGGCCTTCGCCCATGATCACGGCTAGGCAGGGGCGCGTGGCTACCTGCGGTGCGTTTCGATGTTGTTCCGGCTATAGGGCATCTAACGTCGAAAAGCGCGGTCGGAGACGCACGTGAGTGGCGGGGCGCCGCCTCGCCGCGCGTCCCTGCATCCGTCTGCACTTCACCCCGACGCTGCACCCTGATCCTCAGCGAACTGAAGCCGCCATGTCCGGGGGGCAACAACAACATCCGCTCGCGGTCACAGGACTCAAGCTCTGGGGCATACCCGGAAAGGGTCTTCAACCCCCGGGACGGATCTTGCAGCTACACGGTCCGGACGGACCGGTGTCGCTGAGGCACGCGCTACTGGGACTGCTGGCGGAGCAGCCGCAAAGCGCGGGGACCTGAGGCACCACTTTCGACGACGTGCTTCGGCGCGGTCTGGCGGGCCGGGCTCCGCAGATCGAGGCCAAGGACCGCAGCGAGTACGCCGACAGTCCGCGGTCGCGCTCGCTGAGGATCGCCGCCGTAGCGGGGATGGGGCTCAACCCAGGCGCTCGGCGGGTGCGCCCAGTGGGCGTCGAGACCGGACGACCGCGCTCCCGACCGACGAGGACGTCGTCGGCACGACCAACGGTCAGCCGGCGATCGGCCCGAGGTTCGGCTCCAGGTCGTACAGATGAAACGCCCGGAAATGCGAGAAGGTGTGATGCGACGGGCCGTGGAAGTCCGATGAGCCGGTGGTCAGCAGGCCGTGCTCGTCGCAGTAAGAGACCAGCAGCCGGGTCTCGTCCTCGGTGTGGGCGACGTAGAAGGCCTCGACGCCGTCGAGCCCCGCGCGGCGGAAGCGCTCGACGGTCTCGATCACCTCGCCGGGGTCCTTGACGTCCCAGAACGGGTGGGCCCAGACCGCCAGGCCGCCGGCTCCGTGGATCAGCTCGATCGCCTGCTCGACGGTCGGGGCGTCCCGGGGCGCGAACGCCGGCTTGCCCTCGATCAGGTAGGCGACCAGAAACGTGGTCGGCTCCAGCAGTCCGTCGCGCTGCAGGCGCTGGCGGTTGCCCGGGTGCGAGACGACGGCCTGGGCGAGATGGGGGCGGCCGATCGTCTTGCCCTCCTCGGTGCGCCGGCGCAGCTGATCGTGATCGATCGCGAAGCCAAGCTCACGCAACGCATCGCTCATCTTCTCGGCGCGGCGCTCGCGGTCGTTGCGGGAGCGCGCGAGCGTCTGCGCCAGGGTCGGCTCGTCGGGGTCGATCAGGTAGCCGCAGACGTGCAGGTCCTGCTTGCCGTCGAGCACCGCGGTGATCTCGGTCGCGGGCACGAGGCCGATTCCGGCGGCGCGCGCGGCCTGCGCGGCCTCGGCGACGCCGAGCGCGGAGTCGTGGTCCGACAGGGCCAGCAGCTCGACCCCGGAGGCGGTCGCCGCGGCGACCACGTCGGCGGGCGACAGCGCGCCGTCGGACAGGATCGAGTGGCTCTGCAGGTCGAAGGTGGGTTCGCTCATCGGGCGCAGGAGGCTAGACGACGAGCAGGCGGACCGGCGCTCGGCGCGGGTCGATCAGGCCGGGTTCGCCGCGGCCTCCGGTCGGCGCCGGGCGCTGACGTGACCGCGCAGCAGCACCAGGCCGCCGAGCGCGACGAGACCGATGGTCACCGCGCCGAGGCCGAGCCCCGCGCGCGCGCCGAGCGCGCCCATCAGCAAGCCGACGATCGGCCCGCCGATCGGGGTCGAGCCTTGGAACGCGACAAACCACAGCGACATCACCCGTCCGCGCATCTCCGGCTCCGAGGTGAGTTGCAGCGTCGAGTTGCCGGTCGACATGAACATCACCGAACCGGCGCCGACAAGCCCCATCGCGATCAGCTCGACCGCCAGCCCGGGGGCGAGTGCTGCGAGCGTCATCGCGACCGTGAAGCCTGAGGCGGCGAGCACCAGCGGGCGCAGACCGGTCTTGCCGCGGCCGGCGACGTAGAGGCCGCCGAAGACGGCGCCGATCCCCATCGTCGCGGTCATGAAACCGAATCCGGTCGAGCCGGCGTGCAGGCCCTGGGAAGCCATCACGGGCAGCGTCACCTGGAACTCGAAGGTCAGGCAGCCGGCGACCGCCATCATCACCAGTGGCACGAGCAGCGCCGGCGTGCGCCGGACATACGCGAGGCCCTCACGCAGCTGACCCTTGACGCGGGGCGCCGGTGGGGTCGGGTGCAGCTGCGAGGTGTCCATCGTCGTCAACGAGAAGACAACGCCGACGAAGCTCGCGGCGTTGATCAGAAAGCAGACGCCGTCACCGACGGTGGCCAGCAAGATCCCGGCGACCGCGGGTCCGACCGACCGCGCGACGTTGACCATCACCGAGTTGAGGCTGACCGCGTTGCGGACGTGGTCGGGGCCAACCATCTCCGACATGAACGATTGCCGTGCCGGATTCTCAAAGGCATTGTTGAAACCCAGCAGCGCGGCCAGCACGCCGATCTCCCACACCTGAAGTACCCCGAACACCGCCAGCAGCCCCATCGTCAGCGCCTGCAAGCCCATCATCGTCTGCAGGATGATCATCAGGCGGCGCTTGTCGACCCGGTCGGCGATCACACCGCCGTACGGGCACAGCAACAGCACCGGCAGCGTCTGCAACGCCACGATCAGCCCGAGCACGGTGCTCGAGTGGCTGAGCGTCAGCACTACCCACGACTGCGCCGTCATCTGCATCCAGGTGCCCATCAGCGAGACCGCCTGACCGGAGATGTAGCGCCGGTAGTTCGGAACCTCGAGTGCCGCGAACGTGACCCGGCCAGCGCGCCTGACGCGCGTCACCGTGCCCTGTCCCGAAGCTGATCCGCGAGCGCCTCGAGCGCCGGGAGTGCCTGTTCGACGCTTCGCCGCTCGGCAGGGGGGAGGGCCGACAGCCCGCGGTTGACGACGTCGGTGCGCTCGCGGCGCATCCGCTCGACGAGCCGGTGACCGTCGTCGGTCACCTGTACCCAGGCAGCGCGCCGGTCACCGGCGTCCGACACGCGGTCCAGCAGCCCGGCCTCGACCAGCGTCGAAATCGTGCGCGACAGCAGCGTCGGGTTCAGCGCCTCGATCTCAGCCAGCTCGGAGATCCGGGTCATGCCGCGCCGGTCGACGCCCAACAGCACCGAGGTCTTCGTCGGGGTCAGCCCCGCGTCGGTCGACGCCGCCGTCGTGCGAAGCTGCCGCGAGAGCCGGCCGAGCACGGTTCGCAGCCGGGCGGCGGTTGCGGCGTCGAGGGCTTCGGTGGTGGCTGGCATGGTTCGTTTCGTCGCGGGTTCGGCGGGCTGGCGGTGCATCAGATAGTTGCCTGCCAGCAAGCATTATCTTAGCACCGCCAGGGGCCGCTGTTCAGCCCACGCGCCGGCTGAACAGCGTCCCGGCGAGACCCACGGACACGACCAGGATCCCGGCGCTCCAGGCGATCGAGTGCCAGGCCGTTGAACCGAGCCCGCCCACCCCCGAGCCGCCCGCCAGCAGCGCCCGGATCGCGTCGACCACCTGGCTGACCGGTTGGTTGGCCGCGAACGGGCGCAGCCACGACGGCATCGTCGAGACCGGCACGAACGCGCTGGACGGATACGGCAGGAAGCTGACGATGAACGTGATCCCCTGCGCGGCCTCCGGCGATCGCACGAGGATCCCGATCGCCGCCGCGAACCACGAGATCGCGAGCACGAACAGCGTCAGCAGCGCGACCGCGGCCACCCAGTCCGCGGCGCCGGCGTGCGAGCGGTACCCGATCACGAACGCGAACGTGACCGCCAGCGCTGCCGAGGCGAGATTGCGGCTGACGCTGGCGACGACGTGGCCCGCGATCAGCGACTCGCCGCGGACGTTCATCGAGCGCAGACGGTCGACGATCGCGCCCGACAGGTCCTGGGAGACGCTGACCGCGGTCGTGCCGGCGCCGAACCCGACGCAGACCAGCAGCACGCCCGGGACGACGTAGTCGATGTAGCGACCGCCGGTGTGGATCGCGCCGCCGAAGAAGTAGACGAACATGAACATCATGATCGGCGGCAGCATCAGCGCCGTGAGCAGCCCGTCGACGTTGCGCAACGAGAGGCGCATCGCGCGGCCGGTCAGGGTCTGCAGATCGGTCAGGGTGCGGACGGAGTCAGTCATCGGTGGGCTCGCTTTCGGGAGTCGTCACGGGGTTGCCGGTGAGGGCGAGGAAGACGTCGTCGAGGCTTGCGCTGGCCAGCTCGAAGCGGTCGATCAGGTTTCGGTCGGGATCGAGCTCGTCGAGCCGCGCGCGGATCGCGCGGGCTTCCCCGTCGCAGGCGACGCCGAGACGCAGGGACGCGGGTTCGGCGGCGACTGCGAGCTCACCGGCGCGCGCCGCCAGGCGCGTGTAGGCCTCCGAGTCGGTCGCGATCAGCTCCAAGCGGTGGTCGGCGGCGCGGCGCTTGAGCTCCGCGGCGGTGCCCTCGGCGACGATACGGCCGGCGTCGATCACCGCCAACCGGTCGGCAAGCCGGTCGGCCTCCTCCAGATACTGGGTCGTCAGCAGCACGGTCGTGCCGGCGGTCCGCAGCTCGGAGACGAGCTCCCACATCCGCATCCGGCTGCGCGGGTCAAGCCCGGTCGTCGGCTCGTCGAGGAACAGCACCTCGACCGGGCGCGTGAGCGACGCGGCGAGGTCCAGCCGCCGGCGCATCCCGCCCGAGTAGGTGCCGACCCGCCGGCCGCCCGCCTGCACCAGATCGAAGCGTTCCAGCAGCTCGGCCGCGCGCGCCCGCGCGGTCCGGGCCGGCAGGCCCGCCAGCCGCGCGATCATCCGCAGGTTCTCGGTCCCGGTCTGCAACTCGTCGAGCGCCGCGTACTGCCCGCTGAGGCTGATCGCCCGGCGCACGCCCGCACGATCTGAGACGACGTCGTGGCCCGCGACCCTCGCGCGGCCGCCGTCGGGGGTGGTCAGCGTCGACAGCAGCCGCACGGTCGTGGTCTTGCCGGCGCCGTTGGGTCCGAGCAGCGCGAACACGGACGCGCGGGGAACCCGCAGGTCCAGGCCTTCCAGCACGGTCGTCTGCCCGTAGCGCTTTCGCAGGCCCTCGGCCTCGATCGCAAGCGTGTCTGTCATCGGTGTCCCTAGGTCGGTCGGATAAAATTCTGCGTATGCTATACGCATTTGAGTACAGCATACGCAGTTCTCCCGCCGGCCGTCAAGTCCCTCGCCGACTCCGACGGCCGCGGCGATGAGCGGATCGTCGGACCGGCCGCCGGCCCGGCCGATCCCGCCGAGCATCGAGCTCGCGTGGGGGCTGCGACAGGAGGGCAGGCGCGGGCCGCGGCGCGGCTTGACGCTCGAGGCGATCGTCGACGCGGGAATCGAGGTCGCCGCCGCGGACGGTGTCGGCGCGCTCTCGATGGCGCGGATCGCCAAGCGGCTCGGGGTCGGGACGATGTCGCTGTATCGCTACGTCGCGGCCAAGGACGAACTGCTGGCGCTGATGGTCGACACGGCGCTCGGGCCGCCGCCAACGTTGCCCGATCAGGGGGGATGGCGTGCCGGCCTCACCACGTGGTGTGACGCCGTGCGTGACGCCTACCGGCGCAACACCTGGAGCCTGCGGGTGCCGATCAGCGGCCCGCCGCTGGGCCCCAACAACGTCGCATGGCTGGATCGCGCGCTGAACGCGCTGGCCGGGACGCGGCTGCCCGAGCAGGACAAGCTCTCGTGCGTGCTGGTGCTGTCGGGGTTCGTTCGCAACGACGCGACCCTGACCGCGGACTTCGCCGCCGTGGCCGATGGCGAGTTGATGATGCCCGGCTACGGCACGCTGCTGGCGCAGATCACCAGCGCGGACGATTTCCCGTCGCTGCACCGGGCGATCGCGTCCGGGGCGCTGGACGACGAGGACGACCCCGACGTCGAGTATCTGTTCGGCTTGGAGCGGATCCTCGACGGGATCGCGGAGCTGATCGCGCGCGTCTAATGCAGGATTTCCGACCGGCGTTCGGGGATTTCTATGATCGGTGGTGCCACCGATGCCGACCCGAGACTGACCAGCCGCGATCTCGCAGCCGTGATTCCCCTATCTTCGGCACAATGGCGACTGTATTAGTCGACAATCAAGGAGGAAACGAATGACGCTGCAGATCGGGGCCGAGGCCCCTGACTTCGAAGCCGACAGCACCGAGGGCCGGATCCACTGGCATGACTGGATCGGCGACTCGTGGGCGGTGCTGTTCTCGCATCCCAAGAGCTTCACGCCCGTGTGCACGACCGAGCTGGGGTACATGGCCTCGATCGAGCCCGAGTTCGAGAAGCGCGGCGTGAAGATCGCCGCGATCTCGGTCGACCCGGTCGCCGCCAACGTCGAGTGGTCCAAGGACATCGAGGAGACGCAGGGGACGGCGCCCAACTACCCGATTGTCTCCGACGCGGACTTCAGCGTCTCCAAGCTGTACGACATGCTGCCCGCCGACGTCTCCGGCGACCCGGCCGACCGCACCCCGGCCGACAACCAGACGGTCCGCAACGTGTTCGTGATCGGCCCCGACAAGAAGGTCAAGCTGATCCTCGTGTACCCGATGACGACCGGGCGCAATTTCGACGAGGTGCTGCGGGTGATCGACTCGCTGCAGCTGACCGCCAACCACAAGGTCGCGACGCCGGCTCAGTGGCAGCGGGGCGACGACGTGATCATCGCCGGCTCGGTCTCCAACGACCAAGCCAAGGAGCTGTTCGGCGAGTGGGTCTCGCCCAAGCCTTACATCCGGATCGTCCCGGCGCCCTCGCCGGCCAAGTAGCGCCTCACCGACGGAAAAGCGGCACCCGCCCGGACCTGATCCGGGCGGGCGCGCATACGTCTGCGGTCGTGCTCAGGCGGTCGCGTCCGACAGCGCGCCTGGAACTGCTCGTCGGTCAGCTCGATCGCGGCCGCCGAGAGGTTGTCCTCAAGGTGCTCCACGCTGGACGTGCCGGGGATCGGGCGGATCGCGGTACGACGGTCGCTGCGGCCGGGTCAGCGGTAGCCGAACGTCGCCGACGAGCTGCCGGCGTGGCCTGAGAACACGCTCTCGGCCGTCTGCACGGTGACCGGCGAAGTGGAGCCGAGCGGACCCGCCGGGGTGACAGCGGTCAAGCTCGTGGTCGAACCGCAGCCGAGCAGCGACTTTGCCGCGGCGACGCCCGTCGCGGCCTGGGCACCCACGAGCACCTGCAGCGGGCACCCGAGGTTGCGTCCGGTGACGGTGATCGTGGTGCCCCCGGTGGCCGGTCCGGTCGCCGGCGAGACCGCCGTGACCGCCGGCGTGCCGGGCGGATAGAGCAGCAGCCCGGCCTGCAGCGAGCCCTTGGCACAGCCGGTGACGGTGCACGGCTCGACCGCCACCAGCCCGGGGTTCTGGGAGACCGTCCGCGTGCGAAGGCTGCTGTCACCGGAGACCGTGAAGTGGTATTGGGTGCCGCCGGAGCCCTCTGCGGGGTTCAGCCCGGCGATCAACAACGACAGGATCTGGCCGCGGAAGTGCACGCCCTGCACCTCGATCGGCGTGCCGCCGGTGTCGGGCGCGCCAGACAGGCCGTCGGCGGTGACCTGGCTGGCCAGGTTGACGACCTTCGTCGAGGTCGGCAGACCGGCGTAGCGGACGGGTTTGGCGTTGGACTGTCCGGCGAGCGTGCGGACGCTGAGCGCGACCCGGTCGATCCCGAGCGTCACCTTGCGTCTCGGAGCGGTGATCTGCATCTCGGTGCCCGACAGGAACACATAGCCGACGTGGACCGAGGCATCCCGCGCCGGGTCGCCGAAGTTCGCCCAGTCGATGTCGAGCGGGTTCAGCCCGGCGCCCTTGACGGTGATCACCGAGCCGCCGTGCTCGGAGGCGAGCGTCGACGGCCCTCCCGAAGTGGAGACCGAGTCGATCCGAGGCCGCGGCAGGTAGTCGAACTCGTCGGCGGTCTGCGCGACCTCGCAGTTGCAGTCGTGGGTCACGAACACCCCCATCACATTCTTGACGAGCTGACCCTCGAGCGGTGGCCGGATCGTGGTCTGAGCGCTCACGCCGGCCCGGGTGTACACGCGGACCTGCACCTGGCAGACGTCATTGCGGGCGTTTTCGCCCTTGTAGACGCCCGTGCCGGGGAGCTTGGTGCAGGCCGTCGCAGCCGACATCCGCGGGTAGGTGGCCGTGATCCGGTCCGGCCCGTGGACGGCGAAGCGGGTCGCGGCGACCTCGCCGAAGCTGACGCGGCGGACGCCCGTGAACCCTGAGCCGAGGACCGTGACGGTGCGCGAGGCGGTCTGCGGGCCGCCGCTCGGGCTGACCGCGGCGACGGCCGGCGCGGCCGCGTGGGCGGCGGCGTCGACATAGGTGAACCGTGCGCTCGGGCCAGGCGCGCTCGAGGACCCGTCCTTCAGCGTCACGATCACTTGCGCGGGCCCCGCGCCGTCGCCGGACACGTGCGCGTTCGGCGGCAGCCCCTGGCTGGCGGGCGGGAGCGTCGCGAGGATCGTGCGGGCGCTCGAGACAGTCAGGTCGCCGGCCGGCACCGGCCGCGCGCCGATCTGGATCGAGGCGACCTGCGACCGTCCGCCGGACATGAAGCCCGAGCCGCTGATCCGGACCCGCTCACCGCCGGCGGCGCTGCCCGAGGAGGGCGTCAAGCCGGTCACGGCCGGGCGGCTCGGGGAGCGAGCGAGGCTGCACAGGTAGTACGCCAGTCCGGCGGTGCCGTTTGCGCCGGTGAGCATCGGCGAGCCCAGGCCCGACGCGGGGTCATAGCCCCTGGTCGCGGCGAACACCTGGCCATTCGAGATCCCGTACGTGTCGTTGGAGCCCGTCTGGACGTCGGTGAACGACGCGGCATAGGCGACCGGGTTCGAGGCGACCCGATACAGCAACGGAGCCGCGAAGCCGACGCCGCGGGCGGTTGCGTGATCGGCGGCGCAGGTCGGCGAGGCGTTCACGAGCGCGAGCGTCGCCGCCCAGATCGGTGCCGATGAGGACGTGCCGCCCTCCGTCGCCCAACCGGTCGGCGTCAGCTTGTTGACGTACGAGTGCGAGTAGACCGTGATCGCGCCGGTGTACTGGTCGCCCTGAGCTGAGACGTCGGGGACCAGCCGGCAGGGAGTGGTTGCGGTGGCGCCCGGCGCATGCGCCTGGCAGAAGCCGGGCTTGTAGCCGGCGGCCCGCTCGAGCGCGTTCGCGGCCCGGTAGGTGGCGCCCCCGGGCCAGACGATGCCGGGGACCGACGAGCGCTGCTGCCAGGACGGCATCCGCCACGATTCCGAGATGCCGCCGCCGCTTCCGCCGCCGGCGGCGCCGTCGTTCCAGACGTGCTCGAGCGGGGGCGAACTGGCGGCGTCGATCGTCGTGCCGCCGACCCCGAGCACGTACGGCTGGCTGGCCGGGTCGTCGACGGACACCGGATTCTGGCCAGCGACCGGGGTGGCGGTCTCGTGCGTGTTGCAGTCGTCCGAGCCGTTGTCGCCGGCGGCAGAGAAGACCGTCTGCCCCTGCGCGGCCGCCTGCTGGAAGAGGTAGTTCTCGGCCTCCTGGAGGCCCTGCTGCCCGTGTTGCAGCGCCTGCTCGCAGATGCCCCAGCTGGTCGTGACGACCTGGTCTGAGTCGGCATCGACGATCGCCGCGTACTCGTCGAACGCGTCGTAGATGTTCGGGTTCGCGTTGGGCGCGGGCCCCGAGAAGACGTCGATCTGCGCGCCGGGCGCGATCGCCGACAGGTCCTCGACGTCCAGGCTCGCCTCGCCCGAGCCAGGCCCGGCCGGCTGGCCACCGTCGACCATGTGGAGGTGCAGGCGCCCCAGCATCTGGGTGGCCCTGGTGGCCCCGAAGTAGCACGTGTCGAACGTGCGGATGTCCGAGCGCGCGAACGGCTCGAGCTCGTAGACGGCGATCCGCTGGCCTGCGCCTGTGTCGCCCGCCGCATACAAACCGCTCGCGCCGTAGGCGTTGGCGATCTCGTCATCGGTCAAGCCGCCGAACTGCGAGGCGGCGCCGATCGCGTCCGGGCACGCCTTGGGGCCGCCGGGCGTGGCGGCGGTCGCTGCCGTGCGCGCCGCGGCGTGGCCGTTGCGGCCGTCGCGGTGCGCCGTGCCCGGCGGCTGCGCAGGCCCGAGTCGGTGCTCTCGGACGAGGTCGTTGAGACCGAGCACAGTCGTGACGTAGCCGGCGATATCGGCCGGCAGCGACACCGACGTGGTCGGGGCGTGCGTGGTGGCGCCGCCAGGCAGCGCGAACCGTGAGAGTTCGGTGGCGAACGCGGTCTGGACCCTGATGGCGGGGCCGTGGAACGGGATCACGAGGCCGTTACGCGAGGTCGCGCCGAGCGTCAGTCCGTCGCTGCGCAGCTGATCCCGGACGGCGGTGAGCGCCGCCTGCGTCGGTCCGAACCGAGCCGCGAACGCGTCCGGGGCCAGGTAGTGGTGAAAGCCGTTGGCGCCCGGGTCGGTCGCCGCCGCGATGAACCGCTGCAGCGCCGCGTCATCACGCGGCTTGAGCACGACCGCGCCGCTGACCGTGGCGGTGCGCGCCAGCGGTCCGAGCAGCCGCACGCCGGCGGGCGCGATCGCGCGCGTCTCGATCGTCACGCGGCGCGAATGGGCGGCCGATCCGGACGCAGCCGCGAGCGCCGCAACCGCGAGCAGCGCCAGGAGAGCGGCGAGACGGCGGGCGCCGGCGGGCAGCCGTCTCAGGGGTAAACGCCACGTCAAGACGCGAGCACGCTACCACGGGTGGCGGCATCACCGAGGCAGATGTGGCGGCCGCCGGCATCGCTCGTCGCGGATAACGTGGTGGCGCGTGAACGGCCCCGATGCCTTCGAGATCGAGCGGACGCCGCTGCATCCACTGATTGAGTCGCTGTTCGCGCGCGACCCCGGCGGACGGTCGTGGCTGCCGTCGTTGCTCGATGCGTCCCAGGGTGCCCACGAGCGCCTGGGCGAGATCGTCGATGACCCCGGGTACCTCGAGGTTCCGCTCGCGGTCCGAGCCGAGACGGGGATGCTCGCGTGCTTCTCGTATCCGGCGGCGCCGACCCGTCAGCTGCTCGGCTGGTACATCGACCATCCCGAGGCGCTGACGCGACCGGCCGAGGCGTTGGCGCCGGCGTCGGCGGAGACCAAGCTGCTGCGACGGACGCTGCTCGATGACGATCCGCCGGGGACCCGAGTGCGCGCCCAGGATCGCGCGCACGACCTGCTGCGCTCGAGCACGCCGCGCTTGCCGACTTGGTGGCGGTTCGAGGAGTCCGGCCGGCTCGACTGCTTCCTGGCGACCGAGCGATTGGTCGTGTCGGTGACCGCGCCCAGTGAGCGGGGAGGGCTGCGCCCGGCGACGCCGTGGTACCCGCAGCGCTCCGAGCTCGTGCGTGATCTCGAGTCGGCGCGGCGGCTGGCCGATGGGCGCGCGTTTGTCGGCGTGCTGATCGGCGGTGACGGACCACCGGCCGAGGCGGCCGACGAGGCGGCCGTCGCCGCGACGTTCGCCGCCGGGGCGCCGCATCTCGACGACGCCGGGCGTGACGACCTGCGCACCGGCTATCTCGGGCACCTGAGCTGGGCGCAGCTGCGCGCGGCGACGGGCGCCACCGGCTGACAGCCGCTTGGGCGATCACTCGCGCCCAGTGCAAGTGATCTCCCCACGGCGCCGCGCCGCGGGGCCGGAGCAGGAGCTGCTTGGGCGATCACTCACGCCCAGCGCCAGTGATCTCCCACGGCCGCCGCGTCGCCGGGCCGGAGCAGGAGCTGCTTGGGCGATCACTCACGCCCAGTGCACGTGATCTCCCACGGCCGCCGCGCCGCGGGCGGTGTGCGCGGTCCCGGCGGGCCCGGGCAGTCCGGGCGGGGCAAGGGTCGGGCCAGCGTGGGCCAGACGCGGGCCAGCGCGGGCCAGACGCGGACCAGCGCGGGCCAGCGTGGGCCAGACGCGGGCCAGCGCGGGCCAGCGTGGGCCAGACGCGGGCCAGCGCGGGCCAGACGCGGACCAGCGCGGGCCAGACGCGGACCAGCGCGGGCCAGCGCGGGCCAGCGCGGCCAGACGCGGACCGGCGGTCGACCGGCGCCTCAGGCGACGAGCCGGTCGGGCTCGACGGCCCAGGGCCGCAGGCTCGGGGCCGGGATCAGCCGTGCGAGCCGTGCCAGCGGCACGACGCCGAACGCCGGCACCCCCGCGAGCAGCATGATCAGACCGGCGGTTCGCTGGTCGTGCAGCGCGCCGGTCGTGCCGAGTGCGTCGCGGTAATGAGCGTAGACCGGCGCGCCCGCAGCTAGCAGCCAGACACCGATGATCGCCATCGGCACCATGCAGGCCGCCATGCACAGTCCCCGCCCGCGCGCCGTCACCCGTCCGGGCAGCGGGTCGACCCCGAGCAGCGGCGCCCAGATCAGTACCGACGAGAACAGGTACAGGGCGTGCTCACAGACGTGGACCCACTCGTCCTTCAAGGTCAGGCCGTAGACCGCCGGCAGGTGGGTGCCGAGCAGCACGATCGAGAAGAACGCGACCGAGCCGGCTGGGCTGGTCAGCACCGTGACCGGTCGCGAGTGCAGCCAGCGCGCCAGCCGTCGCCGGCCGTCGTGGCCACAGGCGAACAGGGCCAGCCGGACCGGCCCGCCCGCAGCCAGTAGCGGCGCGACGATCAGCCACATCACCATGTGCTCGATCATGTGCGCGGCAAGGTGGTCGTCGGCCAGCGAACCGATCCCCGAGTCGAGGTCGATCACCAACACCGCGAGGCCGCCGATGAAGCATGCGCTGCGGCGCACCGGCCAGCGGCGACCACGCCGGTCCCGGCGCCGGCCGATCGCGGCGGCGAGCAGGTACACCACCCCGCTCGCCACCGCCAGCAACGTGAACGCCAGGCCGATCGGCCCGTCGGTGCCCCACTCGGTGGCGAACGCGTGCAGGCTCATCTCGACCTACGGTCTCGTCGCCCTACTGGAAGATCTCCGTCGTGCAGTCGCCGCCCGGCAGGTGGATCTCGTGCGGGCGGGCGCCGTCGGTCTGCTCGGCGAAGTCGACGAAGAAGTCCTCGTCGAGCGCGTAGGTGCCGTCGGTCTGGCGATCGAGCTTGGTGAGCCAGCCCTTCAGGTCCGGGTAGAACTGGTTGTCCCAGGTCGAGTAGAGCGAGTTGGACACGTACACGCGGTCGCCGTCGAGCGAGTTCTGCAGCATCTGCGGTGCGCCGGTCAGCGGACCGGATGCCTTCGGATGGCCGCCGTCACGGCCGAGCAGCCCGCCGAGCCAGATCTGCGACTTCAGCTGGGGATTGCGCGGATCGGACACGTCGTAGTGGCGCAGGTCACCGTGGAGCCAGTTGGAGAAAAACAGGTCCTTGTCGTCGAGCGACAGCACCAGGTCGGTGATCAGGCCGGGGACCCCGCCCTCCAGCGGCCAGCCCTCGAGCGGCTCGTTGACGACGTCGATCACGGTCTCGGCGTCCCACGAGCCGTTGTCACGGTGAAAGCGCTTGATCCCGCTCGACAGCGTCACGCCGACGAACCCCTGCGCGGAGTCCGGGTCGTGCTGCCAGCGCAGCTCTAGCGGGATCCAGCCGTCGTCGCCGAGATCAAGCGTCTGCACCTGCTTGCGCTGCTCGAGGTCCCAGAAGTGCAGCTTGCGGCCGTACTTGCCGCCGGCGACGTCGGCCGGATTGAAGCCGTCCTGGAACGTATTCGGCGCGCCCCATTCGCTCGAGACGAGCGTGTTCTGGCGCGGCTGGTACCAGAAGTCGTACATGAACTGCACGTCGGCGGGCTCTGACTCCCAGCGGCCGGCGATCGAGAAGTCACGCGCGTCGATGATCGCGAAGCCGCCGGGACTGTTGCCGTCGGCGTCGCCGAGCATCGAGATCGTGATGATGTCGCCCGGCATGCAGTGCATCGTGTGCGGCGCCGACAGCCCGAGCTTCTCACGGATCTCCTCGCCCTCGATCACGTGCTTGATCGTCGGCTTGCCGGGGTCGGAGATGTCGAGGAAATGAATCCGGCTGGAGCGCATTCCCGGCACGATCAGCGTGTCGCGCCGCAGCTGGGAATGGCATGCCGACGAGCACGCGTTCCAGCCGAAGTGGTGCAGCTCGTCGCCGACGTTGGGCATGTCGGTGCGGCCAACGACCTGGCCGTAGCTCGACGACGCTGGATCGACGTCGACGACCGCGACGAAGTCCGGTTTCTCGATGCCGGTCCCCTCGTACAGCGACGCCACGTAGATCAGCTTCTCGGGCTCCTGCTGGCGCGCCACCTCGGGCGACGCATAGCCGGGGCCCGCGTGCTCATGGGTGCTCATCGCAAACTCTCCTTGTCTGAACCGTAATGGGCCTGCTGACCGCAGGCGGACTGTACCGGAATCCCGACTGGATCAGTCGTCTTTTTTCGCCGGTGCGCGCGGCGTGACCGAGCGCCCGCGAGAGTTCGCCTGATGGCGCGGCTGATCCTGATCTGCGGCCTTCCCGGCACGGGCAAGACGACCCTGGCTCGCCGGCTGGCCGAGGAGCTCCGGGCGGTCCGCATGTGCCCGGATGAGTGGCTGTTGGCGCTCGGCGCTTCGCTCTCCGACGGCGCTCTGCGCGAACAGGTCGAGCGCGCGATGTGGGCGCAGGCCGCGGAGCTGCTGCGCGATGGGCACGGGGTGATCCTTGAGTTCGGCTTCTGGCTGCGCTCCGAGCGCGATCAGCTGCGGCTGCTGGCCCGCCGGCTCGGAGCGGCGGTCGAGCTGCGTTATCTGGACGCGCCGCTGGACGAGCTCAGCCGCCGGATCGAGCGTCGCGACCGGGAGGATCCCAGCGGCGGCGCCGGAATCAGAATCACCCCGGTGCTCCTGGCGCTGTGGTCAGAGGCGTTCGAGGCCCCGATCAAACCGAGCTGGAGCTGTTCGACGAGCCGGGCGAGCCGGCCGCACCGCGGGCCGCTGCGGATCGGCCCGGAACGACAGATCTGCCAGCTGATGGACCCGTTCGGAAACGTGTTCGGTCTTGACGGGCGATAGCCCGCGGACCGCTACCAGACCGGTCGCAGCGGGCCCGGCTCGTAGAGGTTCTGGATCACCTGCAGCAGCCGCATCCCCTGCTGGAGATCGGCCGCCCCGCTGACCGACGCGATCTCTCGCTTGATGTCGTCGAGGATCTCCTCGGTGGCGCGCAACGCGTCGAACCCGCGCGCGGTCAGGCGGGCGGGGCGTCGCCGGCCGTCGGACGGATCGTCGCCGCGGACGACGTAGCCGAGCCGCTCGAGCTCGGACAGCATCATGCGGGCGGCCTGCTTGGTGATCCCGAGGCGCTCGCCGACCTCCGACGCGGTCGCGCCGGCGCCGAGCGACTGAAACAGGAATCCGTGGGCCGGACGCAGCTGTATGCGGCCGGCCTCGGCGAGGCGGCGGTGCAGCTCGTCGAACAGCGTCCGCGAGGCCAGCAGCAGCTGGACACCGAGCTCCCATCCGGCGAGATCGTCCATCGGCTTGACAGCGTAGGGCTGCAAGTTAGACAATCATGTTGTCTAACTTGAGGAGGCCGTTCAGATGTCGATCAGGAGCGGGGCGGACGCCGTCCGTCATGAAACGCCCAACGCGGTGATGCGCACCTTGGCGGCGCCGTCGACCGGTGCCCAGGAGCTGTCGGTCTGGGAGGTGACCATGGCCGCCGGCGCGCGCGGGCCGGTGCACACCGCCGACCGCGAGCAGGTCTGGTCGGTGCTGTCGGGCGCGCTGGAGGCGATCGTGGCGGGTGAGAGCTGCCCGGCGAGCGCGGGGGAGACACTGCTGCTCGCCGCCGGCGTCGAGCGCCAGATCCTCGCGGTGACCGACTTCGTCGCGCTCGTGGCGAGCGGCTCGGGGGCGACGGTGACCACGCCGGACTCGCCCGCGTCGCGGCCGCTGCCGTGGGCTGCCTGAGCGGTTGGGGTCGGTGACCGCCTGACGCGTCGCCCTGCGCGATCGCGGTTATGGTCGCCGGATGGACCGCCACGTCGGCCGCCGCGCGCTGCTGATCGGCACCGAAGGCCTCGCACTGCTCCGCAATCTCTACGAAGGGTCCGAGGCCGACGCGGTCCGCCGCCTAGAGGAGGTCCGCGCGATCCTCGACGGCGAGGACGAGGACGAACCGATCACCGAGGCGGACCCGCGTGCGGGCTACGCAGCCTGGGCGTCCTCCTACGACGAACCGGGCAACCCGATCATCGCGCTCGAGCAGCCGGCTGTGGCGGCCCTCGTCGACGAGCTGCCGGCCGGCCGCGCGCTCGACGCGGCCTGCGGCACCGGCCGTCATGCGGCGCGGCTGGCGGCACTCGGGCACGAGGTCACTGGCGTCGACCTGACGCCCGAGATGCTGGCGCTGGCGCGGGCGCGCGTCCCGGGCGCGCGGTTCATCGAGGCGGATCTGCGGTCGATCCCGGCCTCCGACGGCGCCTACGATCTGGTGGTCTGCGGACTCGCGCTGGCGCACGTGCAAGCGCCCGCTGAGACGGTCGCCGAGCTCGGCCGGGTGCTCACGCCCGGCGGCCGGCTGATCGTGTCGGTGCTGCACCCGTTCTTGGCGGCGCTCGGCTGGCAGGCGCCGTTCACTGGCGCCGACGGGCGGCGCGGGTTCGTCCGCGAGCATCCGCACACCCACGCGGACTATCTCGCGGCGCTGCGCGGCGCCGGTCTGGCGCTCGAGGAGCTGATCGAGCCGCAGCTCACCGCGTCCCACACGCGGGCCAAGCGACGCGCCAGCCGCGTGATCGGAGAGGCGACGGTCCAGGCCTACGCCGGGTTGCCCGGCGTACTTGTGCTGAGCGCCTCAAAGCCGTAGCCGCGGGCGAACACGAGCGTTGCTTCGGTGAGCTCGGTCTCGGTCGGCGGTCGCGAGCCGTCGGGCTCGGTGAAGCTCGTGCTCGTGCTGAGTGCGACCAGGTGCCGTGCTGCCGCGCCCGGATCGGAGAGCGTCACGCCGCACGCGGCCGCAAGCTCGGCCAGGCGGCTGCGCAACAGCGCCCGCACGCGTTGCGGGCCTGCCTCCAGCCACGCCGCGATCAGCGCGTCCGGGAACTGATCGCGCTCGGCGTTCAGCCGGCTGACCAGCGCGAAATGCTCGGGGAACCGCACGCGGTGGGCGACGATCGCCTCGGCCATGACCCGCAACGACCGCTCCGGCGACGAGACGTCGAAGCCGTCGTCGAGCCGCTGCTCGAAGGCGTCGGCGACCTCGGCGGCGCCGTGCACGAGCACGTGCGAGAACAGCCCCAGCTTGCCGCCGAAGTGGTTGTAGAGGGTGCGCGTCGAGACGCCCGCCTCCCCGGCGATCTGATCGATCGGGGCACGCGCGTAGCCGAGTCGTCCGAACACGGCTCGGGCGGCTCGCTCGATCGCGTCGCGCTTGGCCGAATCGGGGGCGGGCGCGCCGGCGTCAGCCGGCGGGGCGCGGTGCGGCTTGCCCGCCGCGGCCGTGCTCGCGCGTCGCGCCACGTCAGTCGACCGTGACGCCCTTGCCGGGCTGGACCGGCGTGTTCTGCCCGGCCACCAGCCACCAGTCGCCGTCGCGGCGCACGATCACGTAGGTCGCCATCTCGTGAAAGCTCTGGGCCGGATCGAGCGGGCGGTCGTCGTCGCCGAGCGCCTCGCGCCTGACCTGTGCGACCGCGACGCCGTGCGCGGGGGACAGCACTCGCTCGATGACGTATCGCGAACGGCCCACCGGCGCGTCGCGATGCAGGCGCTGGTGGATCGCGTGGAGCCGGTCATAGCCCGAGACGAGCGCCCCGTACGGGCTGCCCCAGATCACATCGGCGGCGAAGTGGCGGTTGTAGGTGTCGGCGTCGGAACGGTCGAGCCCGGCCTGCAGCTCGGCGACGATCGAGTCGACCGCGGCGCGGGCGTCCGCCGCGGCGGCGGGGTCGGTGTCGAACGTGGGGCGTGCGGTCTGCTGAGTCATCCGGAGCTCCGATCTCGAAAAACAGATTACAACGGTCGTTGTACGTTAGCGGCTAGTGTAAAACGATCGTTGTAATCAATCGAAACGAGCGAGATGTGAGCGGGGCGCTGGTTACAGTGCGGCGCTGCGCGCCAGTGATCGGGCAGAGCTCTCCGCTGCAGCACGCCGCCGACGTCCACGCGACGATCGAGGCCCGGGCCGTGTTCGCCAAGACCCTGCTGACCTGCTGAGCGCCGGCGCGGTTAGGCTGACCGGGGCGCAGGTACGGGTGCGTGAGCGCACCCCGCCGCGCCGACACACGAGATCCACACGAACAGGAGACTGCGATGGCAGCCAAGGCAGCAGCGGAGTGGAAGGGCGACCTGAAGGGCGGGGCCGGGACGTTCTCGGCCGGAGACGGCGGGATCAAAGGCGACTTCTCATTCAAGTCGCGGTTCGAGGATGGGCCAGGCGCGAACCCCGAGCAGCTGATCGCGGCGGCACACGCGGCGTGCTTCTCGATGGCGCTGTCGGCCGGCTTGGCTGACGCCGGTCACCCGGTCGATTCGGTCAACACCGACGCGACCGTGACGCTGCGGTTCGTCGACGACGCCCCGACGATCACGAAGATCGAGCTGGTGACCGTCGGCAAGGTGCCCGGGATCGATCAGGCCGCGTTCGAGGAGGCGGCGGCGGGCGCGAAGGCGGGCTGCCCGGTCTCCAAGGCGCTCGCGGGCGTGCCCGAGATCACGCTGACGGCGACGCTCGAGTCCTAGTCGGCGAGGCGCGCGACGATCAATGGGGCGGCCGTCGCCGGCCGCCCCGCGGATCGTCCGAGTTTGCGGTCAGCCCGCGATTCGGATCATCTTCTTGTTGACGAACTCGTCGGCCCCGAAGCGACCGAGCTCACGGCCGAAGCCCGAGCGCTTGACGCCGCCGAACGGCAGCTCGGCGCCCTCGGCGCCGACCGCGTTGACGAACACCATGCCCGCTTCGATCTTGTCGGCGACCCGCAACGCCTGGTCGGCGTCGGTCGTGTACACGTAGGAGCCGAGCCCGAACGGGGTGTCGTTGGCGAGCGTCACCGCCTCGTCCTCGTTCGCGACTCGGTAGACGGACGCGACCGGCCCGAAGAACTCCTCGTAGTACGCGTCGTTGCCGGGCTTGATGTCGGTCAGCACGGTCGACTCGAAGAAGTTCCCGTCGTGGCTGCCACCGGCGACGAGCTTGGCGCCGCCATCGACTGCCCGCTTGAGCTGGTCGGCCAGCCGCTCGGTCGCCAGCGCCGAGGACAGCGGCCCGATCGCCGACTCAGACGAGGTCGGGTCGCCCGGCTTGGCCGCGGTCAGCGCCGCCGTGTACTTCTCCAGGAACGGCTCGTACAGCTCGTCGACGACGATCACCCGCTTGGCCGCGTTGCACGCCTGGCCGGTGTTCTCCAGCCGGCCGGCGGCGGCCGCCTGCACGGCGCCGTCGAGGTCGTCGGTCGAGAGCAGGATGAACGGATCGGAGCCGCCGAGCTCCAGCACGACCTTCTTGAGGTTGCGACCGGCGATCTCAGCGACGGCGGCGCCCGCGCGCTCCGAGCCCGTCAGCGACACGCCACGAACCCGCGGATCCGCGATCACCCATTCGATCTGCTCGTTGGTCGCGTAGATGTTGATGTACGCGTCCTTGGGGAAACCCGCCTCGTGGAAGATCTGCTCCATCGCGGCGGCCGACTCCGGGCACTGCGGCGCGTGCTTGAGCAGGATCGTGTTGCCGATCACCAGGTTGGGCCCGGCGAACCGCGCCACCTGGTAGTACGGGTAGTTCCACGGCATGATCCCAAGGAGCACGCCGAACGAGCTGCGGCGGATCAGCGCCGAGCCCTCGCCCTCCAACAGGTCGATCGGCTCGTCGGCCAGCAGCTTCTCGGCGTTGTTGGCGTAGTACTCGTAGATCGCGGCCGAGAAGTCGACCTCGCCGAGCGCCTGCTCAATTGGCTTGCCCATCTCGCGGACGATGATCTCGCCCAGCTGCTGGCGGCGCTCGGTATGCAGCTCGCCCACGCGCCGGATCAGCTTCGCGCGCTGGCCGACCGTCGTCGTCGGCACCCAGTTCTGGTGGGCCTTGTACGCGCGCCCGATCGCGTCCTTGAGGTCGTCGTCGGAGATCGTCGGGTACTCCTTGACCGTCTCGCCCGTCGCCGGGTTCACCACTGCGTAGTCAGACACGTTCTCTCCTCCGCTTGCTCCCTGATTACCTGAGGTCAATCCAACAACATACGCGGTGCGCGAGTGCGTCGGCAACCGCCCTTCCGCAGCACTCCACGCCGGCTGCTGCGCCGTTGCGACCGGCTCCGGGCGACGCGCCCGCGTCCGGATGTCACCGATCGTCATGCTGTCTCGTCTGGTGGGCATGAACGATCCACATGCGCACACGAACACCGCGATCGTGGTCGGTGGCGGCCCCGCCGGCCTGATCGCCGCCGCCAAGCTCGCCGATACTGGCATCGCAACCACGCTGCTGGAGGCGAGCTCGACGCTCGGCGGCCGCGCCGCGTCCAAGCGCCAGGCCGGCTTCGATCTCAACCAGGGCGCGCACGCGCTGTACGTCGGCGGTCCCGGGATGCGCCAGCTGCGATCGCTGGGGATCGATCCCGAACGCTGGAACCCGGTCTCGCACCGGTCCGTGTTCCTGCGCGGCGGTCGTGTCCGTCGCTCGCCGGGCGCGGTCGTCGCGCTGACGCGCTGGACGGCGTCGGTGCTGCGCGGCGCGACGGTCGGGCTGGAGCGGACGTCGGTCAACGACTGGCTGGCGCGGTCGCTGCCCGATCCCGACGCGCGGGCCGCGGCGGGCGCGCTCGTGCGGGTGACGACGTTCGTCGCCGACCACGACGCGCTGAGCGCCGACGTGGCCGCCCGGCAGATCAGGCTCGGCGCCGCTCCGGGCGTCCGCTACGTCAACGGCGGCTGGGGAAGGATCGTCGACGCGCTCGAGGAACAGGCCCGCGGGCGCGGTGTGACGATCCGGACTCGAGCCGCGGTCCGAGCGCTCGACGCGACCGGGTGCGGCGGCTGGTCGGTCACGCTCGACGATGAGGTTCTGAACGCGGAGGTGGTCATCGTCGCGGCCGGTGAGCACGGCGCGTGCGCGCAGTTGCTGGGCGACCGGACGCCCGCGGCGCCCGGTCCCGCGGCGGAGGTCTCGACGCTCGATCTGGGGCTCGGCTCGCTGCCGCGACGTGGGCGCACGTTCGGGCTCGGGATCGACGACCCGTCCTACATCTCCAAGCACTCGCCGCCCAGCCATCCGGATGGTGTCCTGATGAGTCTGGTCCGCTACGAGCGCGGGCCTCGCCCGATGCTGGAGTCGGTCGCCGACGCCGTCCAGCCGGGCTGGCGTGAGCGGCTGACGTTCGAGCGGTTCCTGCCGCGGATGGTCGCGGTCTCCGCGATCCCGACGCCCGCGACCGGCGGGCTCGCGGGCAGGCCCGCGGTCGAACGCGGCGATGGTCTGTTCGTCGCCGGCGACTGGGTCGGGCCGGACGGCTGGCTGCTCAATGCGGCGCTGAGCAGCGGCGCGGCGGCCGCGTCCGGGGCGGCAGCCGCTGCCCGAGCGGCCGCGGGCGACCGGCGCACGGCGCACGGAGCGCCATCGCGATGAGCACCGACCAGCACGTCGACGCGTTCTGGGCGTGCCGACCGCGGCTGCTGGGGATCGCGTACGGGATGCTCGGCGAGCTCGGCGAGGCCGAGGACGTCGTCCAGGAGGCATGGCTGCGATGGGATCGCGCCGATCGCGCGGAGATCCGCAACGGCGAGGCATTCCTCGTGACGGTCACGACTCGGCTCGCGGTCGACAGACTGCGATCGGCGCAACGGCGGCGTGAGACGTACGTCGGTCCATGGCTCCCAGAGCCGCTGGTCAACGACGCCGACGGCGCGCCCGACGATCCCGAGCGCCGCGTGATCGAGGCCGAGCGGCTCAGCCTGGCGCTGCTCGGCGCGCTGGAGCGGCTGAATCCGATCGAGCGGGCGGTGCTGATCCTGCGTGACGCGTTCGACCTCGAGTACGGCGAGATCGGCGATGTCGTCGGCCGCTCCCCGGCGAACGTCCGGCAGATCGCGGTGCGTGCCCGCGCGCACGCGGGCGACCAGAGCCGCACGCGCCCGGTCTCGGCTGATGAGCAACAGCGCCTGGCGACGGCGTTCATGGCGGCCGCGCTGGCCGGCGACGTCGATGCGATCCGCGAGGCGCTGGCGGCCGACGCGATCCTCTACACCGATGGTGGCGGCGTCGTTTCCGCGGCGCGCAAGCCGATCTACGGGTCCGACAAGATCGCGCGGTTCCTCGTCGGCGTGCAACGCAAGCCGGAGTTCGTGCCCGACATCGAGTACACGGTGGTCAGCGTCAACGGCGACTTCGGGGTGCGGATGGTCAGTCCGACCGCAGGGTTCGTCGGGATCGTCGCGGTGCAGGTGCAGGACCGTGAGATCGTCGCCGTACGGTTGTTCGCCAACCCGGAGCGGTTCGGTTGACGATCCTCGACCGCCTCTCGGTTCCGGTCGTGCAGGCGCCGATGGCGGGCGGTCCGTCGACGCCCGAGCTGGCCGCGGCGGTCAATCGCGGTGGCGGGCTCGGGTTCGTCGCCGCGGGATACCTGACCCCCGAACGGCTGCGCGAGCAGCTGCGGCGAACGGCCGCGCTGACCGATCACCCGTACGGCGTCAATCTGTTCGTCGGCTCGGGCCGGCCGGCGGATCCGGAGGCGGTGGCCGCGTACGAGCGGCGGCTGGAGCCGACCGCGCGGCTGGCCGGAGCCCAGCTCGGCGAGCCACGGTTCGATGACGACCGGTTCGCCGACAAGGCGTCGCTGCTCGTGCACGACAGCTTCCCGGGTTTGAGCGTGGTCTCGTTCACGTTCGGGCTGCCGCCGGTCGACACGGCACGGGCGCTGCGCGCGGCCGGGTTCGAGCTGTGGATCACCGTCACCTCGGTCGACGAGGCGCGGGCCGCGGCCCAGGCGGGCGCCGACGGCCTGATCGTCCAGGGCGTCGAGGCCGGCGGTCATCGCGGCGTGTTCGCCGACGACGCGGGCCAGTCGGAGCTGACGCTGCTGTCGGCGCTGCAGCTGATCGCCGCGGCGGTGGCGCTGCCGTTGATCGGGGCCGGGGCGATCATGACGGGGGCGGGGCTCGCGGCGGTGCTGGCGGCGGGCGCGGCGGCCGCGCAGCTCGGCACCGCGTATCTGCGAAGTCCAGAGGCCGGGACCTCGGATGCCCAGCGTGACGCGACCGCCGGTTTGGCGCCGACGGTGCTGACGCGCGCGTTCAGCGGCCGGACCGCGCGCGGGATCGTCAATCGTTGGCACGCGGAGCATGGCGACGTCGCGCCCGCCGCCTACCCGGAGGTGCACCACCTGACCTCGCCGCTGCGGGCTGCCGGTCGCGCCGCCGGCGATCCGGACCTGATCAACCTGTGGGCCGGAGAGGCGCACGCGCTGGCCGAACCGGTCTCGGCCGAGCAGATCACGCGGCAGCTGGGTGCCGACGCGGCCACCGCGATCGCTGCGGCGGCCGCGCGGCTGCGCGGTTGACTCGCCGATCGTGTCAGAGGCCTGGACGGCATCCTGCGGGTTCGGCCGGTGGCTTGATTTCCTGCGCCTGATTTGTATCAATATCAGGGTGATATCAGACAAGAACCCGGATGCGGAAGCCGGCGGCGGCGTTCGGTCATCGGCCCGGAGTGTGCACGAGCAGCGCCCGGCGCGGGTCGTGTCCGGGGCGCTCGCCGCCGGCTCGCTGGCCGTTGGGCTCGTGGTCGCGGTGGCGCTGGTGGTCGTCGGCATCGCCGCGCACGGCGGGGCGCTGACGATCGTCGGCGTCGTCATCGGAGTGCTCCTCGTGCCGCTGGTGCGCGGGTTCTTCGTGGTGGCGCCGAATGAGTCACGGGTGCTGGTGTTGTTCGGGCGCTACGTCGGGACGGTCGACGATGTCGGGCTGTGGTGGTGCAACCCGCTGACCCGGCGCCTCCAGGTGTCGCTACGGGTATTCAACTTCCAGACCGACCGGATCAAGGTCAACGACGCCAGCGGCAACCCGATCGAGATCGCGGCGGTCGTCGTCTGGCGGGTGATCGACACCGCCAGGGCCGTGTTCGACGTCGCCGACTACGACGACTTCGTGGTCGTGCAGAGCGAGACGGCGGTCCGCCACCTCGCCAGCGAGTATCCGTACGACGACTACGAGACCGACGCTCCGTCGCTGCGCGCCAACACCGACGTGATCCGCTCGAGCCTCGAGGCCGAACTGCAGGAGCGGCTGCGCCAGGCCGGGATCGAGATCCTCGAGACACGGCTGACCCACCTCGCGTATGCCTCCGAGATCGCCGAGGTGATGCTTCGCCGTCAGCAGGCCGAGGCGATTCTCGCGGCTCGCAGGACGATGGTCACGGGCGCGGTCGGGCTCGTCCAGATGGCCGTCAGTCGGCTCGCCGACTCCGATCTCGTCGAGCTCGATCCCGAGCGCAAGGCGGCGATGGTCTCCAACCTGATGGTCGTGCTCTGCGGTGACCATCCGGCGTCGCCGATCGTCAACGCCGGCAGCCTGTACAGCTAGCCCCGGCTTCGGCAATGCCAGAGAGCAAGCGCTTCCTGCTGCGACTCGATCCGGGCCTGTTCGAGGCGTTGCGTCGCTGGGCCGACGACGATCTGCGCAGCATCAACGCCCAGATCGAGTACCTGCTCACCCACGACGTGCGCCGCGCGGGGCGGCTGCCGAAGCGGACGACGCGGACGACGCCCCGCGCTCCCGCCGGCGACGGCCCCGTCGACCCGGTCGACCCGGTCGACCCGGTCGACCCGGACGACCCGGACGACCCGGACGAACCGGACGAACCGGACGACCCGGACGAACCGGACGACCCGGACGACCCGGTCGACCCGGTCGACCCGGTCGACCCGGAGCCCGAGCCCGAGCGCGCCGGCGGCGCCGCCGGCCGTCTGTCCTGCTGACGGCCGCGGGTGAGCAGCGCGAACGCATTGCCCGCGAGCCGATGTCCCGCGCCGGTGTACCGGCAGTAGCCGCCTCGCGGACCGGGGCGAGAAACGTGCCTATTTGGCGTGTTTCTCGCCCCGGCCACCGAAATGCGACCGGCCTCCGAGTCGGAGGTTTCGGCCGGCGCGGCGCACTGGATGTCTCTCAGTCACGGCGTCGTGGACGAGGGGTGAGGAGGGCAGTGGCACGATGCTCTCTGGTGATGGTCCGTCCGGACTCCCGCCGGGCCTGGGCCGCGGCCTTGCGCTCGTCGATCCATGCCTGCTCGCGCACCAACTTGTGCCAAGCGGCGATCCGTTCGGGGTCGACCGTGGCTCGCACCGAGCATCCGGGCTCGGCGTCATGCGCACAGTCGGAGAATCGGCAGGTGACGGCGGCGGACTCGATGTCGGCGAACGCGTCGCCGTCGCCCTCCCACACCCCGACCTCACGGATCCCAGGTGTGTCGATCAGCAGAGCACCTCCAGGCAGAGCGAGCATCTCCCGGGCGACCGTCGTATGCCGACCGCGACCATCGGACGCGCGAACCGCACCCGTCGCCTGCCGGTCGGCTCCCAGCAGCGCATTGGCGAGCGTCGACTTGCCGACTCCAGATGCACCCAGGAGCACCGCAGTCGCCCCTGGAGTCAGCATCGCACGCAGCGTCGCGAGACCTTCGCCGGTGCTGGCGCTGACGGCGACGGCGTCGACCACGCCGATGCGCCGAGCGAGCGGCGCCGCCATCTGCCAGGCGTCGGGGTCGAGATCGGCTTTGGTCAGGACGAGCGCCGTCGAAGCACCACCGGCTGACGCGATCGCGAGCAAACGCTCGGCTCGCCGAGCATTCGGATCCGGAAGGGACTCCACGATCAGCGCGAGGTCGACGTTGGCCGCGAGGACCTGCGGCTGGCTCATGGGGCCGGCTGCCCGGCGGGTGATCGTGCCGCGCCGTTCGAGCACGCCGGCGATCACACCATCTGCATCGAGCGCGACCCAATCTCCGGTCACCGGCGGCCCCGCAGCTTCGTGTCGAAGCCGCCCACGAGCATGAGCGAGCCTTGGGCTCTCCGGCAGTCCCGAAACGGCGACCAGCCATCGGTCGGTGTGCTGGGCAACGACACGACCGACGGTCACCCCCTCCCCCCAGCCGGCTTTCAGCTCGACGTCGAGATCAGTCCGAACGCCAACGCCGGCGTCAAAGAAGTCCATGTTCTCGTACTCCTGCCTCGCAGTGAAATCGGACGCGGAAACCCGCCGCGCGCTGTGCGCGCGAGGGACGATTAGGCGACCGAAGCGAAGATGCGAAGGGAGCGCTGCATACGGAACTCACTCTAGCGGCGCGCGGCACTTCCTGACAAGCTTTACCGGCAGGGGAGTCGGCCACCTTAGCCAGGGGGCGCGCCGATCGAGGATCCCCTGGGCGATATCCGCGACGGCCTTCTCACCTAACATCGCATCGGTGGACCGTGATCAGCTTCGCGCCGTGCAGACGCCCCTGAAGGAGCGTTACCGAGACCAACCGAGCACCGCCCTCGTCACCTTGTCGGCCGTCGGCACCCTCGGCGATGGCGTGGCGTGCTCGGTCCAGACCGGGAGGGCAATCGCCGAGGCTGGCCTTCACCCGGCGACCGGTGGCGACGGGTCGTTGTTGTGCTCGGGGGACATGCTGCTCGAGGCGTTGGTGGCGTGCGCGGGCGTGACGCTCCGGGCGGTGGCCACATCGCTCGGACTCCTGGTGTCGTCCGGACGCGTGCGCGCGGAAGGTGATCTTGACTTCCGCGGCACGCTTGGAGTCGATCGGGAGGCCCCGGTCGGCTTTCGGGCGATCCGGCTGTCGTTCGAGCTGGACACCGACGCCGATCCTGAGCAACTCGCAACGCTGCAACGCCTGACGGAGCGATATTGCGTCGTCTACCAGACGCTCGCCGCCGGTCCGGCGCTTACGACGACGCTCAGCACCAGCTGACCAACTCCCACACGTGCGACGTGTCCGCGACGCGCGGCGGTCGGCCGGTTTCGCTGTGTCGCGCTCACGCGCTTGGTCAGCCCGAGACGGATGCGCGCGCGACGTCGCGGGCGGCCGGGTTGCGACACGCCAGTCCGCGGCCGTCCACTCAGTCTCGGGCGCCGCTCGCGGGGGCCTTGCCGGTGGCCAGCAGGCGAATGACGCTGGCGAGGCCGAGCGCGATCCCCACTATCGACACCTTGGCGAGCCTCTCCTTGGCCTCGGGCGTGAGTGGTTTGGGTGGTGGAAAGCCGATCCGGGCGATGGTGGCCGAGGTCCATCCGAGCCACCATCCGTTGCACACCAGCAACAGCGTCTTGCGGTTGGCGGGATCGAGCCGACGGTTCGCGATCAGCAGGATGACGCCCCAGGTGGCGGCGCAGCCGATCGCGTATCCCGTGTAGGTGTTGTTGAGCCGGTGTTTCATGTGTTCGCTCCCGAGTCCGAGGGTCCTGGTGGCAAGACCGACCTTAGTTGCCCGTCGGCGTCGGGGGAATCGGATGGCCGAAGGCGACGAGCTTGACGGGTTCGGCGTCGGCCGGACGCAGTTGCTTGTCGACGATCCGGTCCTGGTAGCGGGCGAAGAGGTCAGCGATTTCGTCGCTGAGCGCTGACATCTCGTCGGCTGTGAGATAGGTGATCGCGCTGGCGGCGAAGGCGGCATCGCGCCATTGGTGCGAGTAGGAGGCCCGTCGTGTGAACCATTCGCGCAGACGGGAGTAGGCCTCGTCGGCGAAGATGGATACCAGCGCGTCGCCGGCGGCATCTGCCTGTGGGTCTTCGGGCAGCGTCTTGAAGCGGTTCGAGACCGAGACGAGCCGCCACGGACGGCTGCGGCCCTTGCCACCTCCTGACTCTTCCACATAGCCGTACTTGGCCAGCGTCTGCAGGTGCCAGGACATGTTGCCCGGGCTTTCGTCGAGCATGTCGCCAGCGCGCGTGGCGGTCAGTTCGCCTTCACGGCCGATCGCTTCCAGCAGGGCGAGGCGAACCGGGTGCGCCAAGGCACGCATCGTCCGAGGGTCGGAGACGACCCGCCGTCTGACCGGCGTGCGATCGATCTCCGTCGGGGGCTTGCGATCGGTATCCGTCGGCTCTGCGGCGTCGCTCTGCTCGCGAGCCGCGCCGCGCGTGTCGGGGCGGCCGCGCTCGTTGGCGGTCATCGTGCCGCACCGCTACCCGCTCGCGGCAGCGCGAGGCGCAGGCCGACGCTGACCAAGAACCACCCGATCGCTCGCTGGCTGTTCGCCAGGCGACCCGGTCGGACTGAGACGGGAGGCCGCGGGGACGAGGTGATCGCGCCCGGAACTGAGGAGCGAGAGCGGGTTGAACGCTTCGCGTCTGCGCGCTGCAGCTCCGCGATTCTGTCCCTGGCCATCATCTCTGTCAATGCCGGGTTGAACATGCCTGCTCCTCTCACAAGTTGTCTTGTCACAAGAGTAAGCGTCACAAGGACTCTTGTCAATGAATCGAGCGCTCTGCTTGCGCACACCCCATCCCACAGGCCGGGGAAGGGCAATCGCCGCGATCGTTCAGGCCACTGACGTGACGTGCGTTCCGGCTGGCGCCGCGCGCGGTTATCGGGTCTCGCAGGCATCGCGGACGGCGGTCAGCTCGTCGTCGACGACTGTCATTTGGGCCGCAACGACCCCCGGCTCGGTGGACGCGTCGAAGAACAGCGTGAACACGTACTCGCTTCCCTCGCCGTTGGGGATGACACGGGTGAACGCGCCGCGCCGCGGATCGACGGCCGACACGATGTCGACGGTCCCGCGCTCGGCGCTGACCTCCAGGCGGATCGCGAACTCGCCGCCGTCGTCGCGGCGGACCAGCAGTTGACCGTCGCGTTCGCTGACGCTCGGAGCGAAGCCCGGCGCCCAGACGGGGAGGTTTCGGTGGTCCGAGAGGTAAGCCAGCACGGTCGCGGGGGAAGCCGCGACCGCGATCGAACGGGTGTGTGCGTGCTGCAGTGGTTTCATAAGCATACATAGATCATCCACAGGCGCATATCATTTGTCAAACCATAGGCTGTCACGATGGACACACGCGACGATCAAGAGGATCTCGGAGCGCTCTTCGCGCAGATCACCCGCCGCGTGATCGACGCAGAACGCCCGTTGTTGCACGCCCGAGGACTATCGATGTGGGACTACATCGCGCTGTCGCGGCTCGCCATTGGGTCCGCGCCCACCCAGCAGGCACTGGCCGAGCAGATGGGCTACGACAAGACGCGTCTGATCGATGTGCTCGACAAGCTCGCTGACGCGGGGCTGGTGCAGCGACGTCCGGATCCCCAGGACCGACGCGCGCGGATCGTCGCGATTACGCCCTCGGGCCGGGCCCGCCACCGTGCGGTCCGCAACGACATTCGCGCGCTGGAGCGACAACTCCTGGAGGGGCTCAGCGACGCCGAGCAGCGGACCCTGCGCACCGCCCTGACACGGCTCGTCCACGCGCCCGATTAGGTCCGGCTCGGCCCGCCGAGCGGCTGGTGTGCTCGCCGTCGACCGCGAGCGCGGGCGCGTCGGGGTCGGTCGGCCCGCCGTGACGTAGCGGGAGCCGGAGCAATCCAGTTCGCAACAATCCGCAGGCGGATGGGCGAGCGAGCACGAGCCGGAACCGAGCCGGGCTGGCGTGTGATCGACGCGGCGGTCGGCTCCGCCTGCCGCCGTCTCGGCGGCGAGCTCGTGTCCGCGTACGCGATCGGGAGCCTGGCGCATGGCGGGTTCAGCGCGAACGTGAGCGACGTCGATCTCGCGCTCCTCACCTCGGGCAGAAGGACCGTCCGGCTCGTCTCCCTAGTCCGCGCGATCGCCGCTGACGTGAGGCTCGAGGTGCACGATGAGCTTGCGAGTCGCCTGTCGATCTTCCATGCCCCGTGGCTGAGGCTTGCCGACCCTCCGCCGAGCTCGCGGTTCCCCGCGATCGACCGCCAGGACCTGATCCGTTTTGGCGTTCTGGTGCATGGCGAGGACCTCCGCGACCGGTACGCGACGGCGCCGAGCGAGCACGAGATCCGCGTGCAGGCGATCGACGCGGCTCTTGGGCGGCTCACGGCTAAGAGCCTTGCCGACCAGCTGAGCGCGACTCCGGTCACGGCGCGTCAGGCGTCCAAGCTCGTGCTCTGGCCCGTCCGGCTGCAGCACGTCTGTGAGACCGCGGTCGCGAGCGGCAACCGCGACGCCGTCGAGCACTATGTCGACACCCCCGACGCGTCTCACGTCACGCTTGTCGGAGAAGCCCTGCGCTGGCGCGAACGAGGGTCGATTGACAACCTCGACGATGCCCGGGTGATGCTTGCCGACGAGGTGATCGATCTGCATATCGAGATCTTTGAGCGGCTCGGAAGCGATCGCCGGCTTCCGCGCCGGATCGACCTCGCACACCGCGCCGCGAGCCTTCGTGCACGCACGGTGGGCGCCTGAGTCGGGTCCGCGCTCTCTCTTTACGAGTTTGGCGTGGTCGCTGTCGCCGACGATCCGCCGACCTCCTGCAGCCTGCTCGACAGGTAGCGGCGCTCCACCTCGGACGGCGCCAGCGGCAGCGCGCGCTCATAGGCCGCCGCCGCGGCGGCCTGATCGCCGCGGCGCCGCAGCAGGTCGGCCCGGGTCGCCTCCAGCAGGTAGTACCGCTCCAGCCGAGCCTCGCCGCTGAGCGCATCGACGATCGCCAGGCCCGCCTCGAGGTCGCCGGCCATCGCCACCGCCACCGCCCGGTTGAGGCTCACCACGGGTGACGGCATCCGTGCCTCCAGCAGCGCGTAGAGGCCGGCGATCTCACGCCAGTCGGTGTCGGCGGCGCTTGCGGCGCGGGCGTGGCAGGCGGCGATCGCCGCCTGCAGCTGGTAGGGCCCGACCTGCCGCCGGTGCAGCACCAACTCCAGGAGCCGCAGCCCCTCCTGGATCTCCGCCTTGTCCCAGCGGTCCCGGTCCTGCTCCTCCAGCGTGATCAGCTCGCCGTCGCCGCCCACGCGCGCATGGCGACGCGAGTGGTGCAGCAGCATCAGCGCCAGCGCCCCGATCGCCTCGGGCTCGTCCGGCATCATCTGCTGCAGAGCCCGCCCCAGGCGGATCGCCTCGTCGCACAGGCCGGCGCGGATCAGCTCCGTGCCCGAGGAGGCCGAGTGGCCCTCGTTGAACATCAGATACAACACCGCCAGGACCCCGGCGGTGCGTTCCGGCAGCAGATGCGCCGGCGGCACCCGGTAGGGGATCCCGGCCGCCGCGATCTTCCCCTTGGTGCGGGTCAAACGTTTGGCCATCGTCGCTTCGGGCACCAGGAACGCGTGGGCGATCTCGGCCGTGGTGAGCCCGGCGAGACTCCGCAGCGTCAAGGCCACCCGGCCCTCCAGCGGCAGCGCCGGGTGGCAGCAGGTGAAGATCAGCCGTAGCCGGTCGTCCTCGATCTCGTCGGTCTCGTCGAACAGCTCAGGCATCGCATCCTCATTCGTGTCGGACCGCGGGAGCGCCTCGCGGCCGGCCTGCTCCAGCAGCTCGGCGCCGCGGGCGCCGCGCCGCAACCGGTCGATCGCGCGGTTGCCGGCGACGGTCGTCAGCCAGGCGCCGGGGCGCTGCGGGACGCCGTCGACCGGCCAGCGCCGCAGCGCCTCCGTGAACGCCTCCTGCGCGCACTCCTCGGCCAGGTCCCAGTCGCCGGTCCGCCGGATCAGCGTGGCGACGACGCGACCCCACTCCTCTCGGAAGGCCGCATCCACCGCGCGCTGGACAGCCGGCGTGGTCATTCGCTGTAGAACGGGCGGACCTCGATCGCGTGGTACCGGGCGATTGGATGTGCGGCCGCGAGCTGGATCGCCTCCTGGCGGTCAGCGCAGCTGACGACATCGATGCCGGCGATGAACTCCTCGATCTCGGAGAACGGCCCGTCGCTGAGCAATGTCTCCCCGTCGCGGACGCGGACCGTCGTGGCCGTGTCGGTGCCCCCCAGCGGGTTCCCCAGGACGTGGATGCCGCGTGCCACGAGGTCCTGCCGCCAGGCTTCGCCCTCGCGCAGAACCGCCGCGTCGCCCGGCGGCGGCCCCGAGGTTCCGTCCACCCACATGCTCAGCAGGTACGGGCTGACGGCGCCGTCCTCGCCGCGCCCGAAAGCGGACGCCTGCGCACCGAGCCGCAGCCCGTCGCTGAACGGCCGGATCTCCACCTGCTGAATCCAGGAGATCGGGCACTTGGCAGCCACCTCGATCGCCTCGTCCAGGTCGGCACACTCCAGCAGGTCAAAACCCGCCACGAACTCCTTGGTCTCCGCGAATGGACCATCGGTCACCAGCGTCTGGCCGTCGCGCACGCGGACGGTCGCCGCCGTCTCCGGGAGATCCAGTTCCCGACCGAGCAACCGTACGCCGCGGCGGTCCATCTCTTCGACCCAGCCGGGAATTTCGCGCTGCAGGACCGCCAGCTCGTCCGGTGCCGGCATGCCATCAGCCCAGATAAAAAGCAGGTAGTTCATCTCAGCCTCGCTTCCCGTAGACGTAACGGATGATCGCCTGTTCGCGCGCCGCCTGCACGCGCTGGTTGATCTGTCGGTGGGTGTGCCTCATGTCGCCGCCCTTCAGGTTTGGATTTGGCGCTTACAACCAGACGACGAACCGGAACCGCCCAGAAGGACATGTGATCTTCCGGGCCGGGCGTCCGCCGGCGCCCGGCCCTCAACTACGCCAGCGCGGGCTGGATCAGCGCCGCGCGCTCTCGCTGCGGCATCGTGGTCAGCATCTGCGATTCTTGAAGGCGCCATGGCACCCGCTGCGCCCGTCGATGAGATCGCAGGGCTCAGCGAGTTGGGGCTCACCGGCGCCGCCTTTGCGGCGCCCGTGGATGGGGGCGATGGCGTGGGCTTCGGCGAGCACGAGCTGGTCTCGCCCGCCTCGGTGATGAAGATCCAGATCGGGCTTGCGGTCGAGAGCCTGATCGCCGTCGGCGAGCTGGATGGCACCGAGCGTCGCCTGTTGGACAGCCGGCGGCGAACGCCTGGGCCCGTCGGGCTCTCGTTGATGCGTGATGACGTGTCGATGTCGGTGCGTGATCTGGTGGTCGCGATGCTGACCGTCAGCGACAATGTTGCGACCGATGAGCTGATCGCGGTCGTCGGACTTGAGCGGGTCAACGGCTTGACGGCGCGGCTCGGGATGGCGTGCACTCAGATCGTCAGCGGCCTCCAGGATCAGCTTGACGCGATCGCCCGCGACACCGGGTTCTCGGACTTCCGGGCGTTGGCGGCACACGATCCCGTTGATGACGGGCCTCCGTCCGACGACGAGATCAGGAACGCGATCGCCGTGACCCACGCGATGAACCCAGCTCGCTGGACGCGTACCACTGCGGCCGAGACGGTCCTGTTGCTGAGGTCGATCTGGACCGACTCGGCGGGACCGCCCATTGCGTGCGCGGCGGTCAGGCGTGGGATGGCCCACCAGCTCACGCGTCAGCGAATCGCCTCAGGATTTGACTCCACCGTCGCGATCGCGGCCAAGAGCGGCGGCCTCCTGGGCGTCGTGCGCAACGAGGCAGGCGTCGTCACCTTTCCGGATGGGGCTGCGTACGCGGTAGCGGTGTTCACCAGACGCGGATCGGACGTTCGGACCGACCCGGCGCGGATCGACTCCGCGATCGGCGCAATCGCCCGCAGCCTGGTCGACCGACTCCGAAACAACCACGACGCCGTCGGCGCGTCGTCGCCATGAAAGCCATCGCCCTGCACCTGACAGGACATCGACGGTGCGCTGCAGCCTGGTTAGATTTCGTCGCAGATGGGCTCGGGCGGATGTCGCGATCGAATCCTCCTGCTTCTGCCGCGGCTACGCCGCGGGGTCGCGCAGCGCGTGTTCGGCGGGCGGTCTCGGGTCCGGGCTCGGCGACAGGTACCCGTCGACGGCTTCATAGGTCCAGCTCGGCCCGTCGCTGAGCAGGAGCCGGAGCGCTCGCAGCAATGCCGAGACGTCCTCACCGCTGGTTCCGAGACCGATGCTGACCCGAACCGCGCCGGTCTGCGACAGGCCGAACCGCGCCAGCAGCGGGGTGCGCGCAGAACTTGCCTCCCCGGACGCCGATGCCGTGCTCGGCGGACAGGTACGCGGCCACCAGGTCCGCGCGATGGCCAGGCACGTTGAAGCTCGCGACGGCGACGAGATCGTCGTGCGCGGGCCAGATCCGCAGCACCTCGATCCCGAGCTCCCGCAGTCCCGTGAGCAGCCGGCGATGGAGCGTCGCCTCGTGCTCGCGGATCACGTCGAACCCGAGCGCGTCGAGCGCTTCGAACGCAGCCCCCAACGAGACCGCGCCGACGAGATTCGGGGTGCCGCCCTCGTGCCGGGCCGGGCTTGCCTTCCACCGAACCTCGTCGGCGGTGACGCTGACGACCGCGCCACCCCCCGGCTGGTGAGGAGCGGCCGCGTCCAGCCAGTCGCGGCGGCCGATCAGCGCGCCGCCTCCGTATGGCGCGTACAGCTTGTGGCCCGAGCAGGCGAGGTAGTCGATGCCGGTGGCTGCCAGGTCGATCGGGCGGTGCGCGGCGAGCTGGGCGCCGTCGACCGCGAGCCGCGCTCCGCGGTGGTGGGCAAGCTCGGACAGAGTGGCGAGCGGCGGGCACTCGCCGGTCACGTTCGATGCACCGGTCACGGCCAGCAGCGCAGCCGGTCGGCTTGCCAGCTCGCGGTCGAGCGCATCCAGGCTTGCCTTGACCGTGCTCTGCGCGACGACCGCTGACCACTCGCCGCAACGCCATGGCAGCAGGTTGGCATGGTGCTCGATGTCGAAGTGAACGACCCGGCCCGGCGTCGCGCTCGCCAGCAGGATGAGCGCGTCGGTCGTGTTGCGCGTGAACACGACGACGTCGTCCGAGCGTGCGCGGGTTCGCTCGGCGATGGTCACGCGCGCTCGTTCATACGCGGCCGTGCTCACCCGCGACAGGTAGCTCTGGCCGCGGTGGATGCTCGCGTAATGGGTCATCGCCGCCGTGACCGCGCGATGGACGCTGGCCAGCGGAGGCGCGCTCGCCGCGTAGTCGAAGTTCACGAACCGCGTCGTCGTCCCATCCACCAACGGAACATGGGTGACCGCGTCGGCGAGCTCGGCGAGCGGAGCGATGGCGTCGGCCCTGTCACCTGATGAGCCGAGGTGAGCGGTCAGGTCCCGAGTCCTGCGCGCCGTCATCTGCTCGAGACTAACTCCACGAATTCGATTGCCCCTGCAGACCAGGCTGGGCCGTCAGCGCCCGCGAGCCGATCGCACGCGGCTCAGAGCCGGTAGAGCGCGAGCGCGTTCTTGCGCAGGATCAGCGCCGCGCCCCGCTCGGCGGCGCGCTCGGACAGCAGCGCGCCGAGCACCTCGGCCAGAGCAGCTCGCCACGCGCGCGCGGCGAGCAGGTAGAGCTCCGGTGTGCGCACCGCGTCGGATCCGTAGAGCAGCTTCGAGAGCGGCGCCAGCTCGACCGCCTCCGCGAGGATCGCGGCAGGGCGCGAGACGTGGGGGATCGTCAGCGAGAGATCAAGGAAGACGTTGGGGTAGACCGACGCCAGCCATCCCGCCTCACGGATGAACGGGTAGCAATGCAGCAGCACGAAGCTCGTTTCTGCGAAGCGTTCGAACAGCGGCTTCAGGTAACTCGGATCCGCGCGCGCCAGCAGCAGATCGGGATCGCCGAATCCGGTGTGGATCTGGACCGGCAGCGGATCACCGCTGTCGCGATTGGCCTCCAGCGCGTCCAGCAGGCGCGCTCTCGTCGCGGGCGCGAGCGCCTCAAGGTCGAGCCCTCCGCGGTACGCGACGACCGTCTTCAGCGCCACGTAGCCGGCGGCGCGGGCGGCGGCGACGCGTGTCAATGAATGTTCGTGTAATCCGCCGTCCTCGTTGGTCGGCAGCGTTTCCAGCCGGAGAACCGGGTAGGCCGGGCAGCCGGCCAGCGTGCCCATTTCGACTGTGCTCAGGGCCTCCGACGCCGGCGGGTACCCCTCGTCGAGCAGCAGCACATCGGCCCCGGCCGCCCGCAACAGCTCGGACGCGTATTGCAGTGGATCGCTGCCCCGGCGACGCCTAAGGATCGCCTCCTCCCGGGGCTCGCAGCCCAGCTCGATCGCGAGCAGCTCGACCGCCCGCTGGTACATGATCGTGGTTGCGACATGCGGCCATTGGCGGGGATCGGCGCTCTCGGAGAACAGGCCGCGGAACTCGTTGAGGTCGCGGGGCGGCGTTCGCAGGATGCTGTGCGCGTGGTGGTCCACGTGACGCGCCGCCGCAAGCGTTCGCTGCAGGCTCAGTAGCGCCACAGGTGAGCGGCGACGACCTCGTCGAGCGAGCGCTCCGCCGCCCACGCCGCGTCGGCGCGCCGGACGGCGAGGAACGCTCCCAGCAGCTCGTCTCCGAGCGTTGCACGGACCCGTGGATTGGAGGCGAGCACCTGCTGCTGCTCCGCCGCCGTCGATGGCAACCGGATCACCCCGGCGCGCTGCCGATCGACGTCCGACCAACCTCCGGGATCCTCGGCGATGGGCGCCGGCAGCGGCAGCCGGTCCTCGATTCCGGCGAGCCCTGCGGCGATCAGCACCGCCAGCGCCAGGTACGGATTTCCGGAGGCGTCGGACGGCTTGAGCTCGACGTTGGCGCTCCCGGCACCCAGCAGGGTCGAGGACGGCACGTAGCGCAGTGCCGCCTCCCGGTTCTCCACGCCCCAGAACGCATAGGCGCTCGCGAAGTATCCGGGCCGCAGGCGCGTCAGCGACGGGACGCTCGGGGCGGTCAGCCCGACGATCGCGGACAGATCCCGCAGCAGCCCCGCCAAATAGCTCGCTCCGGGCCCCTCGGGAACACCGTCTCCGGCGAGCAGGTTCTGCTCACCACGCCACACCGACGAGTGGATATGGCAGCCGTTGCCGACGCCCTCGGCGCTGACCAGCGGCGCGAAGCTGACGCGCAGGCCGTGCCGACGCGCGGCGGCGCGAATCGTCTGGCGAGCCAGCACCTGCCCGTCGGCAGCGCTGAGCGGATCGGTGGCCGCCAGGCTGACCTCCACCTGCGCGAGCCCGTACTCGGCGTGCAGCTGTCCGACCTGCAGACCGTTGGCCTCGAGATCCGCCAGCAGCGTCGCGGCGAACTCGTCGATCTCGAGCAGCGCCTGTGCGCTGTACGCAGGCCCGTGATGGGCGGGCTCGACGGCGTCGGTGTCGCGGCCGACGAAGAACTCGAGCTCATATCCGAAGCGAAACCCGAGGCCGAGCGAGGCGGCCCGCTGCACCTGGACCTCCAGCACCGCTCGCTGGTCATACGGCCACGGTCCACCGTCGCCGGCGCGTTGGCGACCCGGCGCCCACGCGAACGACGGCTGGCCGGCCAGCCGCGTGATGCGCTCCACGACCGGGAGCAGGCGG
>Ga0302325_10002376_pt1 | contig 45795 bp, 41 predicted proteins | sample Palsa_T0_2_FD_201948 | JGI IMG/M metagenome (GOLD analysis project Ga0302325, IMG submission 201948) | Peat permafrost microbial communities from Stordalen Mire near Abisko, Sweden - Palsa_T0_2 | ecosystem: Environmental > Terrestrial > Soil > Palsa > Peat permafrost | place: Sweden: Abisko...
GAGTACGAGAACTTCCGCGAGAAGGGCATCATCGGCGTCAAGGTCGACGACGGCGACCAGCTCCTCTACGCCGCGCAGACGGATGGGACGCGCGAGCTGCTCATCGCGACCAAGATGGGCCAGAGCATCCGCTTCCCGGAGGAGCAGGTGCGTCCGATGGGGCGCGCGACGATGGGTGTCCGCGGCATCGATCTCGGCGAGGGCGACGAGGTCGTGGGCCTCATCGTCGGCGAGACGGAGCGGCCGCACGTGCTGGCCGTGTGCGCCAACGGCTACGGCAAGCGCACCCAGATCGACGAATTTCGCACGCAGAACCGGGGCGGCAAGGGCATCATCCTCATCGACGCGAGCGACCGCAACGGTCCGGTGGTCGGCATCAAGCTCGTGAAAGACGGCGACGAGGTGATGCTCATCACCGACCGGGGACAGACGATTCGCACGCGCGTCGACGAGATCCGGGAGACGGGTCGCAACGCGCAGGGCGTCCGCTTGATGACCCTGGGCGAGGCCGAGCGCATCGTGGCGCTCGAGCGCCTGGCCGAGGCCGAGGTCGACGGCAACTCGATGCTGCCGCCCGGCAGCGAGAGCGTGCCTCCGCCCCCGAGCGATCTCAATTGAGCGAAGCGCCGGCCCAGCCCAAGATCGCCGCGGCCGAGCGGCGGGCGCGGGCCAAACGAGCGGCTGGTCTTGCGCCGCAGACGCTCGCGCGCCTTGCGCGCCAGCACCCGACGGCCGAGTGCGAGCTCGTCCATCGGTCGCCGTTCGAGCTCATCGTCTCGGTCGTGCTGAGCGCGCAGACGACCGATGTCGGTGTGAACAAGGCCACGCCCAAGCTCTTCGCCCGCTACCCCGATGCTCGTGCCCTCGCGGCGGCCGAGCCCGTGGACGTCGAACCCTACGTGGCCACGCTGGGCTTCTTCCGCTCCAAGGCGAAGTCGATCGTGGGCCTCGCGCGCGGTCTCGTCGAGCGCCACGGCGGCGAGGTGCCCCAGACGATGCCGGAGCTCGTGAAGCTGCCGGGCGTCGGGCGCAAGACGGCGAACGTGGTCCTGGGCGTGCTGTGGAACAAGCCGGAGGGCGTGGTCGTCGATACACACGTCCTACGCCTCGCGCAGCGCCTCGGGTGGTCCAAAAAGACCGACCCCGAGAAAGTCGAGGCCGACCTGTGCAAGATCCTTCCGCGCAAAGAGTGGGACCACACCGGGCACGTCCTCATCTTCCACGGCCGCCGCTGCTGCCACGCCCTCAAGCCCCAGTGCGGCGACTGCTCGGTCAACGACGTCTGCCCCAGCGCGTTCGACGCCGTGCACGTCGGCCGCAAGGGGGGCGACGCAAAAGCCCTTCCCCGCAAGCGCGCTTGAGAATCTAATCGGCCACGGTCGATGGTGCCCGATCCCAAATCCACGCCTCACCTCGAACCGATCGACGGCGACCCCGTCGTTCTGGTGCGCGAGCTCGTGCGCCTCGCCGTGGCCCAGCGCGCGAGCGATATTCACATCGAGCCGCGCCACGATCTGCTGCAGGTGCGTCTGCGCGTCGACGGCGCGCTCGTCGACGTGCAGCCGATCTCGCTGCTCGTGGGGTCGAACGTGATCTCCCGCGTCAAAGTGCTCGCCAGGATGGACATCTCCGAGCGGCGCCTCCCGCAGGACGGACAGATCACCATCGAGCTCGACGACGGCAAGGTCGTGCACCTGCGCTGCTCCACGTTCCCGGCGTCGCAGGGCGAGAAGGTCGTGCTCCGGATTCTCTCCAGCCAGCAGATCGTCCCGTTCGAGAAGCTGGGGCTCGAGACGGCGGCCCAGGCGCGCCTGCGCGAGGTCGTGACGCGCCCCCAGGGGTTCGTGGTCACCAGCGGGCCGACGGGAGCCGGCAAGACGTCGACGCTTTACGCGCTGATGCAGCTCATCGACCCGCGCGAAGTCAACGTCGTGACGCTGGAGGACCCCGTGGAGGTGGAGCTCTACGGCGTCACCCAGGGCCAGGTGAGCACGCGCACCGGTTTCACCTTCGCGACGGGCCTGCGCGCCATCTTGCGCCAGGACCCGGACGTCATCCTCGTCGGCGAAATGCGCGATTCGGAGACGGCGGGCATCGCGATGCAAGCCGCGCTGACGGGGCACCTGGTGCTCTCGACGTTGCACACGTCGGACACCGTCGAAACGATCGTGCGCCTCGTCGACCTGGGCGTCGAACCGTGGATCGTGGCGAACGCCCTTTCGGCCGTGCTGGCGCAGCGGCTGGTGCGCCTCGTGTGCTCCCTCTGCAAACGCCCGACCAAGCTCGAACGCGACGTATGGGACGGCGACGAGATCCTGCTCACGACCGGCGCCGACGTGGTCAAGCCGGTGGGCTGCGACCGGTGCATGCGCACGGGGTACCGCGGGCGCACGGGGATCTTCGAGGTCGTCGAGCTGGACGACGAGCTACGCGACCTCGTCAAGAGCAAGGCCCCCGCGCGCGCCTACCGCGCGATCTACGGCACACGCAAGATCCCCAGCTTGCGCCGTGCCGGGTTCGACAAGGTGGTGTCGGGGTTGACCACGGTCGAAGAGGTGCTGCGCGTCACCTGAACTACCGCGCGCGAAAGGCCGCCACCAAGTCTTCGGTGGCCGTATACGGGTCGACGCTGCGGGCATCGACGCCTGCGACCGCGTCGTCGATCTCGGCGCTCAGATCGGCGACCGCGACGCCGATGAGCGCCTCGCGCAGCGCCTCGCGCATTTGCTCGGCGAGTCGCGCCCGCGAGCGAGCGCGCCCGGCCTCGGTGCCCTGGACCCACGCGCGATGCCGATCGAGCGCGCCGACCACGTCGCCCACGCCGTCGCCGCGGGTCGCGATGCACTTGAGAATCGGCGGCGTCCATCGCCCACCGTCGCCCGCCGCCTCGCCCGCCGACACGGAGCGCGCGAACCCGTCGGCCGCGCCGTGCGTCGTGTGGCCGCGCGTCTTGGAGAGCGCCAGGAGCGAGTCGTCGCCCAGCGAAATCATCAGCTCGAGATCGCGGACAGTGGCCTCGGCGCCCTCGCGATCGGCCTTGTTCACGGCAAAGACGTCGGCACACTCGAGGATACCCGCCTTGCTCGCCTGCACCTCGTCGCCCAGGCCCGGCGCCATGACGACCAGCGTGGAGTGCGCGGTGCGCGTCACTTCGATCTCGTCCTGCCCGACTCCCACCGTCTCGACGAGGATGACGTCGAAGCCCGCCGCGTCGAGCACCCGGACCACGTCGCGCGCGCTGCGCGATAGCCCCCCGAGGTGCCCACGCGTCGCCAGGGACCGAATGAACACGCCCTCGTCCGACGCGTGCCGCGACATGCGAATGCGGTCCCCGAGAATGGCCCCCCCGGAGTACGGGCTCGATGGGTCGACGGCCACGACGCCCACGCGGTTGCCGCGGGCGCGGTACGCCTCGATGAGGCGATCGCAGAGTGTGGACTTGCCCGCCCCCGGATTGCCCGTGACGCCCAGCACCCATCCCCTGCCCGTGTGCGACCAGAGGGCCTTGAGCAGTTCGCGGTGACCGGGCGACCCGTCGTCGACGGCGCGCATCGCGCGGGCCACGGCGCGTGCGTCGGCGCGCAAGACACCCTCGACCAGCTTCGTGTGGCTCACGGGAGCGCGGACAGCTTGCCTTGCACCGCGGCGCGGTCGATGACGCCGTCGCTGACCGACAGGGCCTTGCGGTACGCATCGCGCGCGGCCGCCGTTTCACGCTGGCCGACGAGCGCATCGCCGAGCGCCGCCCAGGCGGGGGCGTAGTTGGGGAACTCCTCGACCGCCTTCGACCCGAACGCGCGGGCCGACGTGTCGCGGCCGGCGCCGTGGCAAAGCTCCGAGGCACGCACGAGCGGCGTGGGGTCGCGGTGGTCGAACCCCCACGCCCCCTGGTAGGCCTCGACCGCGAAGTCGACGTCGCCTTTGCGCGCGTACGCGTCGGCGACGAGCAGCACCGCCGCGGCGTTGTTGGCGATGATCTTGGTCGCAGCCTTGCCCGCCGCCAGCGCATCGTCGACACGCCCCTCGGCCAGAGCCACCCGGCCCGATAGGACGATCGCGGGGACGCTGCCGCTGTCCTGCTTCACGGCGGCCGCAGCGGCCTGGCGCGCGCGATCCAGCACGCCGGCACGCAGGAGCTCGGTGCCGAGCGCGAGCCATGCTTCGGGGAACGTGGGCCGCTCGCGCGTGGCGCGATCGAGCAGGGGGATCGACTCCGGCGCCGGCGCGAGCGCCGTTCCGAGCTCGTAAGCCGGCTCCGGCCCATCGGGGTCCGACTGCACCGCCGACCGCAGGGCGGCGACACCCTCGTCGCGACGCTCCTCGTGCACCAGCAAGTGCCCGAGATGCAAGAGCGCGTCGACGGCCGCCGGCGATGCCGACGCCGCGCGGTACTCGGCTTCGGCTTGCTTGGGCTCGAGCGAAAGCTCGTAGGCGTACCCCGCGGCGAGATGCGCGGCGGAGTTGGTCGGCTCCCGGGCCAAGGCGAGCTCGGTCTCGGCCAAGGCCTCGGTGGCCCGCTGCCAGATCAAGTAGGAGAGCGCCGTGCACGCGTGACCGTCGGCCTCCTGGCCCGGCATGTCGCCCAGCTTCTTGCAGGCGGCCATGGCCTTGGGCAGATCGTGACCGTCGATGTGCGCGCGCGCGATCTCCCAGCGGAGCGTGCGCAGTACGTCGGATTTGGGCGGCGCGAGCGCCACGCCCCTCGCGAGCGACGAGAGCGCGTCCGCGTAGTGGCCCGCGCGCCGAAGCGCGCGACCGAGCGCCAGCGCCGCCTCGGGATCGGCGGGCTTGCCCTTGGCCTGCGCCTTCAAGGCATCGAGCGTGGTCTCCTGGGCAAACGCCGTACTTGGCGCCGACGCAAGGCACGCGGCGGCGACGGCCAACGCGGGCAAGCGAGGCAAGCGAGGCAAGCTGCTCGATCGACCAGCCACCCCCCGAATCGCCGGTGCGAAATCAAATGACCACATGTGCGTCAATGCCCACGCACTTGGTAGCATACGGCGCCATGATGGGGGCCCTCCACCACGTGGCTGTTGAACCCGGCGGCGCATTGTGGTCCCTTGCGGTCTCTCGCCTGCGAACTCTCGCAGTCGGCAAGGGGCACCCGTGAGCAAGTTGACTGACCTCGTCACCATCAAAGACCGCAGCTTGGCGGCGCGTTTTGCTGGCAAGAAGATCCCGATGGATACGCTCTTCGAGGCGTACCTCGATGGCGACATCGACATCCCGGACATGGACGCGTTCCTCGACGCGCGCGGCGGGCTGGTCAACTACACGCTCACCAAGCGCCACTGGGAGTTCTTCTTCACGCGGATGATCCCCGAGGTCGCCATTCACTCGAAGGCGCAGGACAAGCGCCTCGTCACCGAGCACTACGACCGGGGCGACGATTTCTTCGAGTCGTTTCTCGGCGACCGGATGGTTTACACGAGCGCGTTCTTTCAAGACAAGGACGAGGCCCTCGAGCAGGCGCAAGACAACAAGATGAGCCTCGTTTGCCGCAAGCTGATGGTGCGGCCGGGCGACGAGATGCTCGACATCGGCTGCGGCTGGGGCACCCTCGCGATGCACGCGGCCAAGCACTTCGGGGTGCACTCCACGGGCATCACCATCAGCAAGAACCAGACGGCCTACGGCAACGCGCGCATCGCCAAGGCGGGCCTCGCGGAGAGAGCCCGGATCGAGTGTCTCGACTACCGCGAGATCCCCAACAAGCGCTACGACCGGATCTCGAGCCTCGAGATGGTCGAGCACGTGGGGATCAAGAACCTGAACAAGTTTTGCCGCCAGATCTACAGCCTGCTGAAGGACGACGGGATCTTCCTGCTCCAGTGGGTCGGCTTGCGGCGCGGCGGCAAGGAGGGTGTCCCGGTCATCGGTCTGCGCCCGGAAGACCTCATCTGGGGCCTCTTCATGAACAAGTACATCTTCGCCGGCGCCGACGCGTCGCTCCCGCTGAGCGACATGACGCTCGCGCTCGAGAAGGCGGGCTTCCAGATCCAGTCGGTCGAAAACATCAGCATCCACTACGCGCTGACGATCAAGGCGTGGCACGACAACTGGCAGAAGAACCGTGCCGCCGTCCTCAAGGCCTACGGCGAGCGCTGGTACCGCCTGTGGCACCTGTTTCTCGGGTGGTCGTGGCGCATCGCGGCCCAGGGCACCGGGCAAGGCTTCCAGCTCGTCGCGCACAAGAACCTGAACTCGTTCGACCGCACGGTGTTCATCGGCAAGTCGCAGTTCGGCGCGCAGCACGCGACGAACGGGCACGCGCACCACGGTGATCCGGCGCGCCCGGCGGCCGCGGGACGCAACGGCAAGCCTCACGTCGCCGACGCCGAATAGCGGAGCTTCCGTCGGAGGCTTGTCGTGCGGCTGGCCGACGGGGCCGGAGAGGGCGCCTAGAACGTAGTGACTCCCGCCTCGTCGGGAATTTGGCACGCGTTGGCGACGCAGCTCTGCGGCGAGATGCAGGTCGCGCAGGGGCTGCCGCCGGTGCCGCAATACTCATCCTGCGTCCCGATGGCGCAGATGTTGTTGACGCAACAGCCGCTGCAGCTCCCGGGGGAGCAGCCGAAGCTGCCGCCGCTGCCCGTGCCAATGCCGCTGCTCGAGCCGCTGCCCGTGCCAATGCCGCTGCCCGAGCTGCCGCTGCTGGAGCTGCTTGCGCTGGAGCCGCTGCTGCTGGAGCTACCGCTGCCGGAGCTCGCGCTACCACTCGAGCTCGCGCTACCGCCGGAGCTGGAGCTGGCGCTGCCGCCGGAGCTGCCGCTGCCGGAGCTGCCGCCGCTGTCGTTGTCCGCGTCCCCGCCGTCGTCGTCGGGGCCACCGCTGCTCGATCCGCCTCCCGAGGCGCCTCCGCTGCTCGAGCTGGCGCTGCTCCCCCCGGAGCTCTCGCCGCCCGAGCCGCTGCCGCTCGGTCCGTCGGTGCCAGAAGACGACGCATCGTGGTGGGCCTCCGTGGTCGCGTCGAACGACGCGTCCTTGGCATCGGGCGGGGGCATGGTTGCGTCGACCGGGGGCACGGTCGCGTCGTGCGAGGCGTCCGAGTTGTCGTCGGCGCCGTCGACCCCCGAATCACCGGGGCCCAAAGGTTCGCCGAGGTAGTCCTCGAGATCGGACCGCCCGCACCCGAGCGCCAGCCCGACCAGGCTCGCCACGAACAGCCAACGCTTCACCTTGTAACGATGACCGCTCGGCGCGAGATCGGTCAAGATTCCGAGATGCTCGGGGCCGCGTCGAGCTCGGCCGCGGGCGCTTCGACACCCACGATGCGCGCTTCGGCCCACCTGGCCGCCTGGCGAACGGTCGCCTCGCCGTGGCGCCTTGCAGCGTCGCGCAGGGCGGGCAACGACGCGGGGTCCCGCCGGTTGCCAAGGACGATCGCGGCGTTGCGCGCGAGCCCGACGGCCCCCGCGCGCTTGAGCGGCGTACCTTCGAGCAGCGAGCGCCAGTCCGCGTCGCCCATGTCGGGTGAGAGGAGCTGCTCGAGCCGCACCCCGGTCCAGCGAGCCAGCGGGGCGAAGGGATCCCCATCGTCGGCGCGCAGCGGTGCGCGCGCGCTCGTGCCCGCGTTGAAGGGGCACGCGCTCTGGCAATCGTCGCAACCGAACAGGTGCTCGCCCATCCCGCTGCGCAGCTCGGCGGGCACGTCGCCCTTCGTCTCGATGGTCAGGTACGAGATGCACCGGCGCGGATCGAGGACGAACGGCGCGACGAAGGCGCCCGTGGGGCACGCGTCGAGGCACCGCGTGCACGACCCGCACCGCTCGGCGATGGGCGCGTCCGCCACGAGCGGAAGCGTCGTCACCACTTCGCCCAGCAAGACCATCGAGCCGACGCCCGGAACGATGATGATCCCGTTCTTGCCCACGAACCCCAGGCCCGCGCGCGCCGCCCACGCCCGCTCGAGCACGGGCTCTTCGTCGCACAGCGGGCGCGCGTGGACCGGATTGTCCACGGTGCCGAGCGAGCGCAAGAACGTCGCGATCCGCCGCACACGATTTCGCAAGAACCCGTGGTAGTCGCGACCGCGCGCGTACCGCGCGATGCCTCGCGCGACGTCCGCGTCGCCGCGCTCTTGCTCGGGCGGGCGCTGATAGCGGCGCGCCACACAAACGACACTTCGGGCGCCCTCGAGGACGGCGTCGCCGTCGAGCCGCGCGCGGGCGGCGCGATTGCGGGCGAGATAGCCCATCTCGCCGTGCATCTCCTTGTCGACGAACGCCTCGTAGCGCTCCATGTCTCGATCGAGGCTCACGTCGGCGCGCGCGATTCCAACGGCGTCGAACCCGAGCGATCGCGCATGCGCGCGCACGCGCTCCGTGAGCATTTCTGTGCGTTCATTGTGATCAGAAAATGAGACGCCGGAGGCGGGCATGACGCGGACACATACGGTGTATGGTCGAGCGGCGTCGATGGCAACGGTGAGCGGAGGGGCTCTGGGCTCCGGCCCCGGCGTCGCAGCGGATGCCGAGCTAGAAACCGTCACGACACGTGACGCGCTCTTCGGCGGCCGTCTGCTCCTCTTCCAGCCGGCGCGCGGGAGCGGTTACCGCACCAACGTCGACGCGCTCTTGCTCGCGCGTTTCGCGGCGGCCACGCGCACGGCGGCCGTGGCGTTCGACCTCGGCGCGGGCAGCGGGGCCGTCGGTCTCTCGCTGCTGCGCATGGGTGCGGCCCGTCACGTCGTCTTCGTGGAGATCGACGAGCTTCCCTCGGCGATGGCCCGTCGCAACCTCGATGCCAACGGCTGGACGGGCAGCGGTGAAGTCGTACGCGGCGACGTGCGCGACATCGCGCGGATGCGCCGGGGCGAAGCGCAGCTCGTCGTGTGCAATCCGCCGTACACGGCTCCTGGCCACGGGCGCATCCCGATCGCCGAGGCGACGGCTCGCTGCGGAGACTTGGGCGCCTTCGTTCGCGCGGCGCGCCAGGTCGCCGGCCGCCGGGCGCGAGTCTGCTTCGTGTACCGCGCCCAGGAGTCCGCCGCGCTCCTCTCCACGCTCGCCGCCGAGGGCCTGCACGGCAAGAGGATGCGCTTCGTCCACGGCACCCCGCACGCTCCCGCCCGCATCGTCCTGGTCGAAGCGCAGGCGAGCCGGCCGGGCGGCCTCTTCGTGCTGCCCCCCCTCATCGAACGCGACGCCGGCGAATACACCCGCGAGATGGAAGACCTCCTCGAGCGGGATTGATCGCGGGAATGACCCGCCGATCATCCGCCGTCAGCGAGCGCCCAGCAAGCGGTCGAGCGCGATGGCGCAGGCCGAGCGAACGCTGAGGTGGTTGTAGTCGCCGGCCGACGCGCGGATGGGCTCGAGCAGCGCGTCGGCGGCGTCGACGACGGAAGACGCGAGGCCCCAGCCGGTACCAAAAACGACCAGGACGGCCTTGTCGCTCTCGCCTCGGAGCCGCGCGCGCGCTTCGTCGAAGGGGACGGGGCGGCTCAAGGCACGAGCGGCCGTGACCCAGACCTCGACGCGATCGCGGCCGCCGAGCGCGCCGATGGCGTCGTCGAGCGACTCGACGATCCGCAGGAGCGTGAGCGCTTCGCGGCGATCGGGAATGCGGCGACCGCTCGATCCGTCCGTCCAGTGCTCGCGGATGCGCTCCACGAGCTCGCGCTGCGCCGCGATCGGGTGCACGACGAAGTAGTCGCTGGCGCCGTAGGTGCGCGCGCTCCGCGCCAGATCGTGCACGTCCAGGTTGGTGATAGCGGTGGTGACGACGGCGCCCTTGCCATCGAGGACCGGGTGATGCACGAGCGCGATCGCGCAGCGCCTCACGCGCCCTCGCCCTTCTTTGCCGTCTCGGCGCGGAACCGCTCCCACAGGTCGGGCCGGCGGGCGCGGGTCCGGGCGATCGCTTGCTCGCGCCGCCACTTGGCGATCTGCGCGTGGTTGCCGCCCTGCAGGATGTCGGGCACGCGCGCGCCGCGGAACTCGACCGGACGCGTGTAGTGCGGGTACTCGAGCAGGCCGCCGGTCGCCTCGCTGTGCGACTCGTCGATCGTCGAGGCTTCGTTCCCGATGACGCCGGGCAAGAGGCGCGAGCACGCGTCGACGATCGCCATGGCCGCCACCTCACCCCCCGTCATGACGAAATCGCCTATCGAGATCTCTTCGTTCACGTGATCGCGCACGCGCTCGTCGAAGCCCTCGTAGCGACCGCACACCAGCATCACCGCGTTGCGTTGCGCGATCTCGGTGACTTTGTGCTGGCTCAGCACCGTGCCCTGCGGCGTCAAGAGGACGCGGTGCGCGCGCAGGCCCTCTGGCGCGTCGGCGTCGAGCGATTCCATGGCAGGCACCAGCACGTCGACCCGCATCACCATCCCGCTGCCGCCGCCGTAGGGCGTATCGTCGACGCTGCGGTGCTTGCCCAGGCCAAAGTCGCGCGGCGACCGCAGGCGCACCGCCATCTGCTTCCCGGCGATCGCCCGCCCCACGAAGCTCGTCCCGAGGAAGTCGCCGAACATCTCGGGAAACAGCGTCACCACGTCGAAGCGCACGTCACTCCCGCTCCACGCCGTCCATCGTCGCCAGCGTAACGAGACCACCCTCGACGTCGAGGCTGCGCACGACCGAGTCGACCAGCGGCACCTCCCAGGCCCGCCCGCCGTCCCCCGCGTCGACCACGAGCACGTGGGTCGCCGGGTACACGCGCATCTCGCGCACGCGCCCCACGTCGCGCACGCCGCCCGCACCGTCGTCGACGACGACGCGCACCCCCTCCACGTCGCACGCGTAGAACTCGCCGGCCTCGAGCGCCGGGAAGTCGGCCCGTCGGGCGCAGATCGTGGCGCCCCGGAGCTCCTCGGCCCGGTCGCGGTCGTCGACGGAGTGAAGCTTCATGAGGATCGCGTCGTCCGCGCGCCTGGCGCCGTCGACGCTCACTTCTTGCTCGTCGCCCTCGGCGAAGCGGACGAGCACCTCGTCGAGCTCGAGCAGCAGATCGCTGTCGCGGTTGTAGAGGCGCAGGCGAAGCTCGCCGCGGACGCCGTGCGGGCGGGCCACCTCGGCGAGAGGTACCCAGGCGTCCGCCGGGATCACCGCGACCGCCAGTCCGTCACTCGACCCGTCAGTCGACGATGTCGAGGTGCGCGCGCCCGCCAAGCTTTTGCGCGACGGCCGTGAGGATCGTGCGCATCGCCTGGGCCGTGCGGCCCTCTTTGCCGATCACCTTGCCGATGTCGCCCCGCGCGACGCGCAGCTCGATGACGGTGTTCTGGTCGCCCGGGACCTCCGACACCTCGACCTCGTCGGGGTGGTCGACCAGCTCGGTGGCCATCGAGCGAACGAGGTCCATCAGCGCCGCCGATGCGTCGGCCCCGGAGCCCGGCGCCGAGCCGGTCACTTGGCCTCGGCGGCGGCCACGCGGGCCTGGCGCTTGATCAGGCGATCGAGCGTGGCGGACGGCTGGGCGCCCTTGCTGCGCCAGTAGGAGAGGCGGTCCGCGTCGATCGCGAACTCGGCCGGGTCGCTCGTCGGGTCGTACGTGCCGATGTTCTCGAGGAAACGGCCGCTGTTGGGGCTGCGGTGGTCGGCCACGAGGATGCGGTAAAAGGGCCGCTTCTTGGCGCCGATGCGGGAAAGACGGATGTGAACTGCCATGCTCTGGAGGCGCGGAAGGTACGGGCCGACGGCCTTTCCGTCAAGTCCGACCCCGACTCACCCCCCGAGTCACCCGTTGACGCTCATCACCCGCGTCAGCTTCATCATCATCGGCACGTGCAAGAGGGCGCCGTACGCGTGCAGCTTCCCCGTGCGCATCAGCAAGAGCAGCTCGTTCACCGTGCGCACCGCCTCGCGGTCGCGCGGGTTGGGAATCGGCAGGCCGAAGCGGGTCATCAGCGGCACGTTCGAGAGGGCGATGATCCCGTCGGACGGGCCGCGGATGGTGACGTCGGGGATGCCGACGATACCGTCGTGGATCGTGAGGCGCTCGGCGGCGCCCTCGAACACGAGCGTGAGCGCGACATCGGCGTCATCGGCCACGATCGACACGCGCGCCTCCAGCGACGCAAAGTCCGCCACCTTGTGGGGCTTGGCCTCGAGGTTCTGCCGCAGCAGATCCGCGAGCATGATGGCGAGGCCGTTTTCGCCGGCGCTTGGAGCGAGCACGACCTCGGGCATGGCCGGGGCAAGGAGTATCACGCGGATGTCACTGGCGGCACCGGACGAAAGGAGCTATGAAGGCGGGGTCCTCATGAAGCCGTTCTTTTACGCGCTCGACTTTTATTGGCCCGCGTCGCCGCGGCGCCGGAGGTCGACCTCGTAAGCCATCGCTTCGTTTCTGAGGTCCCGAGCCCCTGGTCGCCGCAACGGCAACCGGGGGTTTTTCGTTTCTGGAGCATCGACATGCGACCGACCAACGACCTGAACGTCCTCGACACCCAGCCGCTTCGCAGCCCCGACGCGATGAAAGCGGCGCTCCCCATCACGCCGGCGGCCGCGGACGTGGTGTACCGCGCGCGGCAAGAGATCCGCGCGGTCTTGCGGGGCGACGACCCGCGCCTGCTCGTCGTCGTCGGCCCGTGCTCGGTGCACGACCCGGCGGCGGCCATCGAGTACGCCGAACGGTTCCTCGCGATGCGCCGCCGCCACGAGGACGACCTGCTCCTCGTGATGCGCGTGTACTTCGAGAAGCCGCGCACGAGCGTCGGCTGGAAGGGCCTCATCAACGATCCGCACCTGAACGGTAGCTGCGACATCGCCGAGGGCCTCGTCATCGCCCGCAAGCTGCTGCTCGACCTCGCCGGGCGGGGCGTCCCCGCGGCGACCGAGATGCTCGACCCGATCATCCCGCAATACCTGGCCGACCTCGTGTCGTGGACGGCGATCGGCGCGCGCACGACCGAGAGCCAGACGCACCGCGAGATGGCGAGTGGCCTGTCGATGCCCGTCGGCTACAAGAACGGCACCGACGGCAGCCTCTCGGTGGCCATCCACGCGCTCATCGCCGCGTCGCACCCCCACAGTTTCCTGGGCATCGACGGCGGAGGCCGAGTCGCGATCGTACGCACCGCGGGCAACCCCGACGGCCACGCCGTGCTGCGAGGCGGCAACGGGGGCCCCAACTACGGCCCCGAGCACGTGCGGGCGGCGGCCGTGGCGCTGGCCGAGGCGGGCGTGCAGTCGCGCGTCCTCATCGATTGCAGCCACGACAACAGCGGCAAGAGCCACCTGAAGCAGCCCGACGTCGTCGACGACGTCGCGCGCCAGGTCGCGGGCGGATCGCCGCACGTGCTCGGCGCGATGATCGAGAGCAACCTGGTCGGCGGCCGGCAAAAGTTCGAGCCGGGCGTCACGACGACGCCGCTCGTGTACGGCCAGAGCATCACCGACGCGTGCGTCGACATGCCGACCACCGAGAAGATGCTCGACGGTCTCGCGCGCGGAAAGCGGGCGACGCGGCAGGCAAAGGTCGCCGAGTAGCCGTAGTCTCCCGGCATGGCGCTCACCCTCTACGGCAGCGACAACTGGAATAGCCCCTACGTCCTGCCCGTCTTCGTCGCCCTGCGCGAGAAGAACCTGCCCTTCGAGGTGAAGACGGTCGCCCTCGACGAGGGCGAGCATCGCTCCCCCGCCTTCGCCTCGCGATTCCTGACGTCGCGCGTCCCGACCCTGCTCGACGACGACTTCGCGCTCTCCGAATCGAGCGCGATCGTCGAGTACCTCGAGGACGCGTACCCCGCCCCGAAGCACCCTCGCGTCCTGCCGGCCGAGCCCCACGTGCGCGCCCGCGCGCGGCAAGTGATGGCGTGGATCCGCAGCGACTTCATGGCCATCCGCGAAGAGCGGTCGTCGGAATTGGTGTTCTACCCGCACGATCAGGTGCCACCCTTCAAGCCGCTGTCGAGCGACGCCCTGCGCGCCGTCGACAAGCTGATGACCGCCGCCGAGAGCCTCATCCCCACGGGCAGCGGCTCGCTCTTCGGCGCGTGGTGCGTCGCGGACACCGATCTCGCGATGATGCTGCAGCGGCTCATCAAGACGGGGCACGCGGTGCCCGCGCGCGTCCGCGTGTACGCCGATGGGCAGTGGGAGCGACCGGCGGTGAAGGAGTTTTTGGGGAAGAAGCGGCCGGCGTTTCGGCCGGTCGCGCCGTAGAGGCAGGGGGTCGAGGTCGAGGTCGAGGTCGAGGTCGGGGTAGGGGTTGGGGTCGCGGTCGGGGTTGGGGTCGCGGTCGGGGTTGGGGTCGGGGTCGGGGGGGGTGTGGGGTGTGGGTGCGGGGGGGGTTGGGGTTGGGGTCCGGGGGGGGGGGGGGGCCGGGGGGGGGGGTGGGGGGGGGGGCCGGGGTCGGGGTCGTCGCACCGGCGCGGTCGACCTCGCGACCGCCGTTCGCGTGAAGCGGATGCTCCGACGACTCCCGCGCTGACGCGGCAACTGGACCGTGCGGGCTTCGCGTCCCGCGCGGTCGAACGAGTCACCGATCAGCCCCGTCATCATCGCGACGCACACGATCACCCCCCCGACCCCGACCCCGACCTCGACCTCGACCACGACCACGACCACGACCACGACCTCGACCTCGACCCCGACCTCGACCCCGACCCCGACCCCGACCCCGACCTCGACCCCGACCTCGACCTCGACCCCGACCCCCGCAAATCCGGCCTTACTCGGAGCGCGCTGTCGTCGGCACGACGGTCGTCGCAGCAGTGACGGGCGTCACGAGGACGCCCGTCACGTCGCCCTTGATCGCCTTCCTCTGCTGCTTGCCCATCGTGTGCCGCGCGGCGCGCGTCGCCGCGCGCTTGGCCGCCGCCGCCACCTTGGCCTCGACCGTGAGCGGCACGCGGACCTTCGTTTGAATCCCGAAGTCCGCGAGCACGTCGGGCGAGTTGCCGTACACGGCCTTCACGTAGGTCACCGTCGCGCTCATCAGAGCGCGCAGGGCCGGCATGTTGGCTGTCTCGATGGCGAGCTTCGCTTGAGTCGTCGCCTTGGCGGCGTCCACTTCGCTCCGGAGCGTCACCACGGATTGGAGCTTCGCCGCGAGCTCCGCGGGCGTGAACGAGCCTCCCAAGAGCGTGAGCTGCGCCATGTTCGTGAAATGCTTGGCCGCCCCGGCGATGAGCTGTTGCGCGACGACGGACACCTGGCCTTTGCCCTGGACTTTCGTTGTCATGTCTCGGTCTTCCTTGCCGAGGACGGCCGCCGCGCGCCGCCACGCCTCATGACGTGGATGCTGTTCGCTTCGACGTTCCTCACCTTGGTATGCCGAGCCGGAGGCCAAATTCCTCACGGGCTCTCCCACCTATTTTCGGCACTCGCGCAAGGCCTCGAGACAGCGAGGGAAAAATCGACGCGATGCGGGCGTGCACGCGATGGACGGGGGCGTGCACGCGATGGATGCGGGCGTGAATCACGTGGATGGGCGCCTCCATTCCTCCCGATGAGGAGGCGCACGGGCCGGGATTAGGCGCTCCGTCCCCGCGGATGCGGGCGTGGCTCCGGGCGATGGGCGGACGGCAGATGCGCGATGGGTCCGCGAAGGGTGCGGCTTGGGCCGACGAATGAAGCCGGAAGGGGGCGCGAATGATGCGCGATGGGCGCAACCACGACGGGGTGTGCGCGCTCGCATCGCGCGAGTGGCGCCGCGCATCCCCCCGGACGAGCGAGCGCGTTCGCAAGCTTCCACGGGCCATCCGGGTGCATGGATCGAGACCAAGCGCCGATGGGTGCACCACGCGACTCGTCCTCCGTCGTCTACGGGACGCTCCCGCTGACCGTGACGGTGGTGCACGTCGTCACCGGCATCCCTCGATCCGTGATGGTCGCGTTGCCCATGCCCGTCAAGGTTGCCGGGTCCGTCGAGCTGAAGTCCATCGGCAAGAAAATGTGAAGTGACGTGAATACCGAAGTCGTGGTCGTGCCCGTGGTGTCCACGATCACGCAGCTCTGGTTCGTCCCCGTCGCGACGTATTCGCCCGATGTCTCGGACGTGGTGAGCGTGAAGCTGCAGGTCATCCCCGTGGACCCCATGGTCGTCGTCACGTGGATCGTGCTCGGCGGCGACGGCGTCACCTGGAGTGTGTCCGTCGCCCCCGAGGTGCCATCGTGGGACGCGTCCCCGCAGCCCGCGAAATCTTCGGTGAACGTGAAGGAGCCGCCGTCGAGGGCCGTGAAGGGAGTCGCCGTGTCCGTCGTCCCGCCACCGCTACTGCCCGCGCTGCTGCCGCCAGTGCTGCTCGCGGCGGAGCTCCCACCGCCCGATCCGTTGCTGCCGCCGCTGCTCGACGGCGGCAATGGGGACCCGCTCGACCCGCCGCCCCCCGACCCGCCGCTGCTCGCCACGCCGCTGCTCGACCCGCCGCTCCCCGACCCGCTCGCGCCGTTGCCCCCGGAGGCGGCACCCGTGCTCGAGCCGTCGCTCTCATCGCCGGACGATCCGCCGCTGCTTGGCGAGTAGTTGCCATCTCCGACAACGAGCTCGCAACCCGACGCCCACGCGGCGATCGCCATCGTGGACGCTAGGAGCAACCAGGCGACATTCGTTCCTGCCTTCATCTCGCTCCCCTCGTCGCTCGATCCTTCAGAACGTCCCGTTCAATCCGGCCGACCCCGGACCCAGCCACGGATGCACGTCGATGGCGCCCGTCTTCGGCGCATCGCTCGAGCTCGAGGCCGAGAAGAACAGATAGCCCCCGAGCGCCACGCCGACGACGCCCACGCCCAGGCCGATCGTCGAGATGGCCGCGTGGGTGTTCAGCGAAGAGTTGAGCGAGCTGACGGTCGACGCTTCCGATGCGGGACACGCATTCTTCCCCGCCGGGCAGTCGCTGTTGAGCGACGACTTGTTGCCAAGCGCGATCACGCCGAAGATGGTCCCCACGACGACGCCCGCGGCGCCGATGCCGAGCACGACGTAGGCCGGTGCTCGATTCGGCGAGGAAGACTCGGGGGCAGGCGCGGACGCAAGCGCGGGCGCGGACGCGGACGCGGACGCGGACGCGGACGCAGGCGCGGACGCGGACGCGGACGCAGGCGCGGGCGCAGGCGCGGGCGCACTCGCCACAGCGGGCGCTCCCGCGGGAAGCGGCGCGAGCCGCAGGCTGACCCCTTGCGACTGCCCCTCCGCGAGCGTCACGTCCGTCTGCGCCGTCGTCATGCCCGGCGCGGTCGCCGTGACATGGTGGGCGCCCGGATCCGTCGGCCGGTCGTTGTCGAGCAGCACCGAGGGGATGGCCGTTCCGTCGATCGTCACCGCCACGTCGCCCGCCGCACCGGCCGGCCGATCCACATGGACGCGCAGCTTGCCGATCCGAGGAGCGCTCGCGTCGAGCAGGGGCTGCGCCTGCTTCTTCGCGTCGACCCAGGGCTCCGGCGCGTTCGACGGGAGCACCTCGTTCACCAGCCGGTTCAGGATCTCCGTGCCAGCCACGAGCTTGCCGAGCTGGATCTCGCATTTGGCGAGGGGCAGCGCCGTCGTCGGCGCGTGCACGAGGGCCTCGGCGCGCGTCAGCTTGTCGACCGCGGTCCGGCAGTCGCCGGCGAGGGCAGCGCGAACGCCATCGGTGCCGAGGATACGAGCGGCGGCCTTCTGGTCGTCGGTGGGGGCATCGGCGCGAGCAATCGAGGGAGCGACGGGAAGCGCCAAGAGGGCGGAGAGAGCGGCGAGACGGAAGGATCGTTTCACGATGAAGGGCCTCGAACGGCGTGGGTCAGTAGCCAAGGTTGATCACGGGCTGCGTGGGCGCGGGCGCGGGCGCGTGCGTGGGGGCGGGCGCAGGCGGAGGCGCGGACGCGTGCGTGGGGGCGGGCGTGGGCGGGGCCGTGAGCGCAGGCGCGGCGTGGACGCCGAGCTTCGACGGCGACGCCGGGGCCTCGAGCGCGTGCGGTGTGGCGGCAGGGATGGGCGCAAGGTGCTGCGGCGCGGGGTCGACGGCGGCGCTGGCCGTGGGCATCTCTTTCGCCGGGGGGGGCATTGTGGGTGCCGGGGCCGTCGACGGGGATCCCATCGAAGCCGCGGCCGTCCGCGTGTCGGACGCGACGTCGGCCGATGGCTTCGCCTGGGGCCGCAGCGCCACGAGCAACACGACCGCTCCGATCGCCAACGCCGCCATCACGCCGCCGACCAGGAGCACGCCCGTGTTGCGACGTGGCACGCCGGCAGCCGTGATGGCCACGTTCACGCCGCTCAGGTTCACGCTCGGAGCCGTCGCGGGGCCCAAGGCGCTGATCCCCGCGGCGACGAGCGTCGGCGCGACGCCGTGCGCCTGCAGCGCGCTCGCGCCCTCGATCGACGGGCGACCCGGCGCTGCACCCTCGCCCGCCGCAACGCGGAGCCAATCGACGAACTCCTGCGCGGACTGGCATCGATCGGCGGGCTCGCGCGCGCACACGCGCTGAAACCAACCCTCCATCGCGGGCGGCAGCCACGGAGCGGCGGCGCAAATGCGGGGCAAGGGCTCGACGCAGATCTTGAGGAGCACGTCGCCGAAGCTCTCGCCGTTGATGGCGAGCTGCCCCGTCAGCATCGTGTACGCCGCGAGCCCCAGCGAGTACAGGTCGGCGCGGGTGTCGAGCGTCTTGAGGCCGCGCGCTTGCTCGGGGCTCATGTAAAGGGGCGTCCCGAGGAGCATGCCCGTCCCGGTCTGCCCCTGGTTACCGTCGAGGGCGACCTTCGCCACGCCGAAGTCGAGGATCTTGGCCACGTCCCCTTCTTCGTCCGGCGTTCGCGCGAGGAAGATGTTGTCCGGCTTGATGTCGCGGTGCACGATCCCGAGGGCGTGGGCCCGGCCGAGGGCCTTGCAGCACTGGCTCAGGATGTGGACCGCCTAGGGCAGCGCGATCCGGCCGCGCTCCTCGATCCGGTGCTGCAGGCTCTCGCCCGACAGCAGCTCCATCGCGATGTAGGGCGTGCCGTCGTCGAGCGTGCCGTTGTCGTAGACCTGGACGACGTGGCGCGATTGCAGCCGCGCCGCCGCTTTGGCCTCCGCGTCGAAGCGACGGAGCGCGTCGGCCGACCGGATGAACTCGCGCGAGATCAGCTTGATGGCGATCCGGTGCCCGAGCCCGAGGTGCGTCGCGCTCCAGACCGACCCCATCCCTCCCCGCCCGATGACGGCGTCGAGACGATACCGATTGGCGACCACCACGCCGGCGCGAGCCAGATCCGACGTCGGGTCTCCTTCCATGCTCCTCGCCCCTCTTTTCCCGGTAGACGCCTAGTGACCAGGTGTCAACTCGGAACCTACCTCTAGAGTAGTGCCACGAGTAGTGTCCTGAGTCCGTGAAGCATCGAAGAATTTCAACAGGAAGGCGCCATCTTCCTGTGATCTCAAAATATCAGCACTCTGCTCGGGGGCCGTCAGGGCTTGGTCTTCGCTTTGGCCGGGACCACGCGCCCTTGGGCGTCGCGGATCTCGGGCGACGGGAGCCCGAGGCCATCGATCATCGGCTGGATCCTCGCCAGGGGGCCGACCACCACGATGATCGCGTCCGAGACGCCGTAGTACTGCTTGGCGAGCGCATCGAGGTCGGCCTTCGTCGCCGCGTCGCGCTTGCTGCTGGCCTGGCTCGCCCAGTCGGGCGGCAGGCCGAGCGACGCGTCGGCGGCGAGGTGCCCGGCGATCCCTTCGTCGGACTGGTACACGCTCACCAGCTCTTCGCGCGCCTGCGTTCGCGTCCGAGACACCTCGTCGTCCGTCATGCCGCCGTCGGCGAACTTCTTCAGGTCGGCCAGCATGGCGGCGAGCGCGTCGCCGGTCTTGTCGGTGACGACGTTGGCCCACGACACCACCTGCCCCGGCCCCCGCGAGCGCGAGTACCGCGAGCGCGCCCCGTAGGTGTACCCGTGCTCCTCGCGCAGGTCCTGGTTGAGACGCGACGTGAAGCTGCCCCCGATGGCGTCGTTCACGCGCCACAGCGCGGGCTCCACCGCGTCGGACGCAGCGACGCCCGCGCGCAGCACGGCGATCACCGATTGCGGCGCGTCGGGACGGTCGACCAGCACGAGCCCGGGCCAGGGCCCCTTGGGCGCGCTCGGCGCGACGGGCGGCGTCGGCGCCGCGGTCGGCGCCTTCCAGCTGTCGAAGGCCGTCTTCAGAACCGGCTCGAGCTCGCCCTGCGTGACGTCGCCCACGCACACGACGGTTGCGCGGTCGGGACGCCACGATGCTTTGTAGAGGCTCTTGACGTCGTCGAGGCCCACGGCCTTCGCGCTGTCGGGCGTCCCATCCCACGGGTGGCCATACGGGTGGTCCGCGCCGAAGAGCGCCACGCGGTACACCACGCGCGCCGTCGCGTCGGGATCCTTCTCGCGCGCCGTGAGGGAGTTGATCCACAGGTCTTTCACCCGCTTGAACTCGGCGGGCTCGAAGCGCGGACGCGCGACGACGTCGCCGAGGAGCGCGAACGCGCTCTCCAGGTGCTTCTTGAGCACCGTGAGCGACACGAAGCTCGCGTCGGCGTTGGCGTCGGTCGTGAGCCTCGCGCCAAGGTCGTCGAGCGCGCGCGCCAGCTCGATGGCGCCACGCTTGCCCGCGCCCTCGTCGAGCATGTTGGCGGTGGCGTACGCGACGCCCCCTTTGCCTTTGGGATCGCTCGACGCGCCGACGGGCACGGCGAGATCGCACGATACGAGCGGCGCCTGATGATGCTCGAGCAGCCACACCGTGATCCCGTTGGGCCCCGCGAACGCCACGGGCGCCGGGGGCGCGAAGGCCGGCGGCTCCCCCGCCGGGGGACGCGGTCCGAGCGGATCGACCGGCGCCGGCGCGGCCGAAGGGGCGGGCGCGGCGGACGCCACGGGCGCAGGAGGCGGCACGGGGGCAGGCTCCGCCCCACCGCAGGCGGCGATGGCGCCCAGCCAGACGAGCGATACCGACAGCGATACGGCCCGGTTCATCACTTCGATTCCTTTCGCGGCACGATCGTCATCACCACGACGGCATCCGGCAGCAGCACCTTTTTGGCGTACGCGAGCACGTCCTTCGCGGTCGCATGGCGATAGCGGTCGAGATCCTTTTGCACGAAGCCGGGATCGCCGGCTTCGGCCTGGTACGCGTTGAGCAGCGAGGCCCGCTGCTCCAGGCCCTGCAGCGCGTCGACGAAGCCCATCTCGTAGGTGTTGCGCGCTCGCTCGAGCTCCTCGTCGGAAACCTCTTTTTCGCGGACCTTCGCGAGCTCGGCGAAGAGGGCCTTTTCGACCTTGGCGGGATCGACCCCGGGCCGCACCAGCGCGTCGACGACGTACTGCGAGCCGAGCATGCGCGACTCCTGCCGCGCCGACACGTCTTGCGCGATCTTCTGGTCGTAGACGAGCGCCTTGTAGAGACGGCTCGCCTTGCCCTGGGCGAGCACGCTCGAGAGAAGATCGAGCTCGGCGTCGCCCGGGCCAAAGTGTCGCGGCGATTGCCAGGCCAGAATCACCTTGGCCAGCTGCACGTTGTCCGGGATCGTGGCGCGAACGACGCCGCTGAGCGTCGTCTTGTCGTCGCTGAAGCCCGGCGCGCCCGGGTCCACCGGCTTGCCGTGGGCCGGGGTCGATCCGAACTCGCGCTCGACGAGCGCCGCCGTCGCTTGCGGATCGAAGTCGCCTGCGACGACGAGGGACGCGTTGGCCGGGTCGTACCACGTAGCGAAGAAGTCCTTCACGTCGCCCACGCTCGCGGCCTCGAGGTCCTCGTGCGAGCCGATGACGGGGTGGTGGTAGGGGTGCGACTCGGGCCAGAGCAGCTTGGGCAGCTCGAGCTCCTCGACACCGTAGGGGCGATTCTCGATGCTCTGCCGACGCTCGTTGCGGACGACCTTGCGCTGCAGATCGAGCTTCTCCTGGTCGATGAGCGGCCCGAGATCGCGCTGGCGGTCCGCCTCGAGCCACAAGACGAGCGGCAGCGCGCTCGGCGGCGCGATGTCGAAGTAGTCGGTGCGGTCCTCGGCCGTCCAGGCGTTGTTGCGACCCCCGGCTTCTTCCATCCAGCCGTCGAACATCTTCGCGGGCGCGCGTCGCGTGCCCATGAACATCAGGTGCTCGAAGAGGTGCGCGAAGCCCGTGCGACCCGTCTTCTCCATGCGCGAGCCGACGCCGTACGAGACGTTGACGACGATCTGGGGCACTGTGGCGTCCGGGCTCAGGATGACGACCATCCCGTTCGGCAGCGACGTCTTGGTGAAGGGGATCTTCACGTCTTGCGCGTGCGCCGTGGGCGATGCTCCGGCGAGCGCCGACGCGAGGACGGTCGAAGCAACCGCCAGGGTGGACCTCGAAAAACGCATGGCACGACGTAGTACCCGCCATGCCGCCGCCGCGCCAGCGCCGTCGCGAGAGCAAGGGCGTTGATCCTCACCGAGCGCGACCTGCGAACCGGCGGCCGCTGGAGCCCGCTCCAGCGCATGAAGAACGACGCGCTATGGGCGGTCGCGGCCGTCGCGCTCGCGGTCGTGCGCTCGTTCCCCGTCGCCTCCCTGCAACGGCTCGGTCGCGCGCTCGGCCTCGTCGCACACGCGCTCGCCCGCGGGCCGCGCCTCATCGCACGCGCCAATGTCGCCCGTGTCCTGCCCCACCTGGCGCCATCGGAGAACCGAGCCCTCGTGCGCCGCTGCTTCGCGACGGTGGGCGCGCACCTGGGCGAGACGGTGGCCCTGCTCGGCCCCGGAGGCCCGCCCCCTCTGCCGCTCGAGGAAGGCGCGCGCGCGGTGCTCGAAGAGGCGCGCAGCGAGGGCCGAGGGGTGGTGTTCGTCTCCGCGCACCTCGGCCCTTGGGAGCGAGTCGCCGCGTCGCTCGTCGCCGTCGGCGTGCCACTCGTCACCGTGGCGCGCGAGAGTTACGACCCGCGATTCACGCGCCTGTACGACGAGCTGCGCGCCTCGCGAGGGGTGAAGGTGGTCTGGCGCTCGCACCCCTCGGCCGCGATACGGATGGTCCGCGTGCTCCGGTCGGGCGACGTTCTCGGCGTCCCGATGGACCTGCGGTCACGTGTCGCCTCGGCGAGCATCCCGTTTCTTGGGCATCCCGCGCCCACGGCGACCGGTCCGGCGCGGCTCGCCTTGCGCACCGGGGCCGCGGTCGTCGTCGGCACGGTGGCGCCCTCCCGCGCGGACCACGACGCCAAGGAGCGCTACGTCGTCACGATGACGAGGATCCCGACGGGCGACAGGCCCGATGTGCCCACACTCACCGAGCGCCTCAACGCGGAGCTCTCTCGGCGCATCCTGCGCTGCCCGGAGGCCTGGCTCTGGATGCACGAGCGCTGGACGGAGCGAAAAGAAACGTCAAAGGCGTTATGATGGAGCGCGGCCGAACGGGGACGGAAAGGAACGCTCTTGCCCGAAGCGCGCAAGCGAACGCCGAAGCCGGTGCCTCAGCAGCGGGATCCGCGGAGCATGCCGCTGTCGCCCACCGACGGCTTCGTCCTCTCGCGCGTCGACGGAGCCATGAGCGACGGCGATCTCGCCATATCCACCGGCCTTCCCGAAGAGCTCGTCCTCGCGTCGCTGACGAAGCTCGAGGGCCTGGGCCTCATCACGTTCGACGGTATCGCTGAAAACACACGCCCGGAGGCGCCCGCACCCACGCCCGAGCCCACGCCCGCGCCCCCGCGGGCGCGAGCGCCCGAGCCCACGCCCACGCCCGAGCCCCCGCCGCCCCCTCGCGCCCAGACGCCGTTTCCCAAGGGAGGTCCGCTCACGCCCGAAGAAGAAGCGGCGCTTGCGGAGGAAGTGGACCTCGATCTCGACTTCCGCAAGGCGGTCCTCGGCAAGCACCGCAAGCTGAACGCCGACCACTACGAGATACTCGGCGTAGCGCGCAACGCCGACCGCAAGGCGATCAAGCGCGTGTACTTCGACCTCGCGGCCCGGTTTCACCCCGACCGCTATTTTCGCAAGCAGCTCGGATCGTTCAAGGTCCGGATGGAAGCAGTGTTCGCGGCGGTCACCACGGCCAACGACGTCCTCGGCAATCGCGACAGGCGGGCCGAGTACGACGAGTACCTCGCCGAGCAGCGGCGCTCGCGCTCGATGGAGGACCTGCTCGAGGCGGCCGTGGCCGAAGCCCAGCAGGCCGCCGAGAGCGCCGAAGAAGAGGCGCGAGCCCAGGCGCGACTGCAGTCGTCGCCGACTCAGGCCGCGGTGCAAGCGTCGCCCGCGCATGCCGAGCCTACCGGGCCAGTCGCCGGGCAGCGACCCGCGCCGACAGAAGCCGACACCGCCGCGCGACGCGAGGCCCTCGCGCGCCGGCTCCTCGGGGGTCGCTCTCCCCGCCAGACGCCGATGCCGAACGCCAGGCAGGCCGTGGCCACTCCGCCGTCCCCAGCGTCAGCGGCGACGGGCAGCACCGACGCGATGGACGCGCTGAAGCGTCGGTACGAAGAGCGGATCGCTCTCGCCAAGAAGGCGAAGTCGCGCACGTACGTCGAACAGGGCGACGCCGCGCTGGCCAAGGGCGATCTGGTGACGGCCGCGACGTCGCTCCGGATCGCCGCAGATCTGGTGCCGGGCGACCCGGAGCTCGAGGCCAAGGCCGTAGGCGCGCGCCAGCGGGCCGACGTCATCCTGTGCGAGACCTACAGCAAGCAAGCCCAGTACGAAGAGACCAGCCAGCGATGGGCAGATGCTGCGCGTTCGTGGGCGCGGGTGTGCAGGGCGGCGCCGTCGAACGTCGGGGCGCACGTCCGCGCGGTCACCGCGATCCTCAATTCGCGGGGCGATCTGCACGAGGCCGCGCGCCTCGCCAAGCGCGTGTGCGAAGTGGACCCCCGCGAAGCCAAGCACCGCGTGCTGCTGGGCAGCGTGTACCTCGCGGCTGGGCTGGCCCTGAACGCGCGCCGAGAGCTGGACACTGCTGCACAAATGGCTCCGCAAGATGATACGATTAGGGAGATGATTCGACGCTTGGGTGCCGCGCCCTGATCTTGGCCGGCCGACCGTGGTCGGGCGAACATGACGGGGCGGCAGGGCGTACGACGCTGCACGGGCCTGGGGGGGTTTGACCGGGGGTTTTGAAGGGAGACGCTTTCGGATGGAGAGGGTGATCGGCATCGACCTCGGGACCACGAACTCGTGCGTCGCCATTCTCGAGAATGGCACGCCCACGGTCATCCCGAACCGCGGCGGCTACAAGACGACGCCGTCGATGGTCGCCATCACGGAAGCGGGCAAGCGGCTCGTCGGCCACATCGCGAAGAGGCAGGCGATCACCAACGCGGAGAACACCGTCTACGCGGCCAAACGGCTGATCGGGCGCAAGTGGAGCTCGCCGCAGGTGAAGAATGCCGTGGCGACGTCGAGCTATCGCATCGTGCAGGGCCCGCACGCCGACGTGCGCATCGTGCTCCGCGACAAGGACTACAGCGTCTCCGAAGTGAGCGCGATGGTGCTTCAGGAGATGAAGGTCATCGCCGAGGACTACCTGGGCGAGGCCGTGAGCAAGGCCGTCATCACCGTGCCGGCGTACTTCAACGACAACCAGCGCCAGGCCACCAAGGACGCGGGCGAGATCGCGGGGCTCGACGTCATCCGCATCATCAACGAACCCACGGCGGCGGCCCTCTCGTACGGGTTCGGCAAGAACTACGAGAAGACGATCGCCGTCTACGACTTCGGCGGTGGCACGTTCGACATCTCGATCCTCGAGATCGGCGCCAACGGCGTGTTCAAGGTCGTCGCGACCGCTGGCGACACCTTCCTCGGCGGCGAAGACGTCGACGCGCGCATCATCGACTGGCTGATGCACGGCTTCAAAGAGGAGCACGGCATCGATCTCCGCCAGGACCGGATGGCGCTGCAGCGACTCAAAGACGCCGCCGAGAAGGCCAAGTGCGAGCTGTCGAGCGTACGCGAGACCGAGGTGAACCTCCCCTTCATCATCTCGAGCGGGCGCAACGAGGCCCTCCACCTGCAACGCTCGATCGACCGGAAGACGATCGAGGATCTCTCGGCCGACCTCATCGAGCGCACGATCGACATCTGCCGCCAGACCCTCGCCGACGCTCAGCTCGAGAAAGAAGACATCGAAGAGGCCATCCTCGTCGGCGGCATGACCCGGATGCCGAAGATCCAGCAGGCGGTTCAGGACTTCTTCGAGCGCGAGCCATGCAAGGGTGTGCACCCCGACGAGAGCGTGGCCCTCGGCGCGGGGATCCAGGGCGCTGCCCTGATCGACGACAAGCACGACATGGTCCTGCTCGACGTCACGCCCCACGCCCTCGGCATCATGACGCAGGGCGGCTACTTCGAAGAGCTCATCCCCCAGAACACCACGGTCCCCACCCACCGCACGAAGATCTTCACGACGAGCCGCGAGAACCAGACGGCGGTCAAGATCGTCGTCATGCAAGGCGAGAGCGAGCGGGCCGAGGACAACGAGCTCCTGGGGGAATTCATTCTGACGGGCCTTCGCCGCGCGCAAAAAGGCGCCCTCGAGATCGAGGTCACGTTCGAGATCAACGCCGACGGCATCGTGAGCGTCCACGCCAAGGACCTCGAGACGGCGAAGGAACAATCGATCGAGGTCACGGCGTCGAGTGGTCTGACGCGCGACGAGATCAAGAGCATGATCGACGGCGCCAAGGACTACATGGTCGAGCGCCGCTCCACCGAAGAGCTCGAGGCGTCCAAGCAGGAGGCCGAGCGGCTGATCGGTGAGATCGAGCGCCTCTTCCCGCAAGTCGAGCAGATCGTCGCCGCGAGCGACTTCGGCCGCGACGCGATCGAGAAGGCGCGCGCGATCCTGGGCAAGGCGCGTCAGGCCATTGCCAAGCGCGACGTCGCGGCCATCAAGGCGGAGGTCGAGGGCCTCTCGCGCACGCACAGGATGTTCAAAGGCGTCGTGGCCAAGACGCACTGACGCGCAGACCCGCAGAGCCTCGTAGCACCCATGACCACCCCTCCGCATCGCAAGGCTCCCACCAAGCCGGCCCCCCCGGAGGACGCCACGTCGCGCGAAAGCGACCGGCCCACGCTGAGCCCACCGTTCGACGTCGAAGCGTTCGCACGCGCGACGGCCGCGGCCGGCGCGGCGCCGGCCGGTGAAGGGCCGCCCACGGTGCGCGCCGACATGCGTGGCGAACAGATCACGCTCACGAACGAGGCCGAAATCGAGGTCGCGCGGGCCAAGTCACGCCGTCGCACGATGCCGCCGCGCGCACCGCGCCGGGCCAACACGCCGACGGCGCTCTCGATCGCGAACGCGCGGGTGCCGAGCGCCCCCAACGTGCCGGCGGTGCGCCCATCCAAGACGCCCGTACCGCCAAAGGCGCCCGCCAAGGTGGCGGCCACGCCCGGTCCATCCGCCGCGAGCGCGCCCGGGCCGTCGGCCCCCGCGGATGCCGAGCCGCGATCGCTCTCCCCTTCCAGCATCGAGGCGGCCGTCCTCGGCGCCATCGGCGGCTCTCCGGCGCCCGAGATCACGGAGCGAACGATCGAAGACCCGATGGCCGAGATGCGCACGCGGTTCTCGCTCGGCGACTACTCGGGCGCTCTCGAGGTCGCCGAGCTGCTCCTCGCGGAGGACCCGGCAGACGCCGAGGTCATGGACTGCGCCGACCAGTGCCGCACCGTGCTCGAAGGGATGTACGCCGCGCGCCTCGGATCGCTCGAGCAAGTACCTGCCGTGATCGTGCAGCGCACGCAGCTACGGTGGCTGTCGATCGATCACCGGGCGGGATTCGTCCTGTCGCTCATCGACGGGACGTCGAGCCTCGAGATGGTCCTCGACGTCTCCGGGATGCCGCGCATCGACGCGATGCGCATCCTCGTCGAGCTCATTGCCCAGCGCATCGTCGCGCTGCGCTGACTCGGCGCCCGTCAACGTCGCCGCGATCTGCGGCGCCTGTTAACCTAGATTCGGCGAAGCGCAAGCAAGAACCGCGGTCTCGCTCGACGCGGCATTTTCCACGTGGTGGCGCGTTGCACGACCACCACCCGGCAGCTACACCGTCCTTTGAAGCGGACGTGGAGCGGATGGACGCGACTCGCCAACAAGCACAGGAGCTAAAGCGCCAAATCGAGTGGACGCTGGCCCGGGCGATCAACCCGGCGGACGTGCTCCCGATGCTCCACAAGCTCGCTCGCCTGGCCGAAGACGGCTCCGACGAGAACGTGTTCGCCAACCTGCACCTGGCCGAGCTCCTCGTCGAACGGCGCCCGTGGCGCGCTGCCTTGTGCGCCCGCCGGGTGCTCGCGCAGCGGCCGGACGACGATCGCGGGTGGGCCACGCTCGGTCTCTGCCAAACGCTCCTCGGCAACTACAACTTCGCGGTCCACGCGTACCACCGTGCGCTGACGGGGGCGCCCAAGAACCCGTGGTACGCGCACAACCTGGGGCACCTGCTCGACATCGCGCTCGGGCGCGCCGCCGAGGCGGTGGCCTGGCTCAAACGCGCGCACGAAGGCGCGCCCGACAGCGACGAGGTGGCGGCGAGCTACGCCCACGCGCTGGCGCGCGCCGGGCGGATCGCCGACGCGCGCAAGGTCCTGGTCGGCGTCCGCGCGACCAAGCGAGGCTCGTCGCGCGAGCATCTGGCGCTGCTCAAATGGCTCGACCAAGGGGCTCCGCCCGACAAGGACCACCCGCTGCCGCGACCGACTGCGCTGCACGCGCACACGCCGGGCGATGCCGCATCCCCCCCGGTCGCCCCGCCCACGAGCAAGGGCGACAAGGCCGACGCGAACGGCGCGCCGCGCGGCGCCGCCGCGACCGCCGAGCTCGAAGAGGTGCTCGCGCGCGGCCTCGCGAGCCTCCCGCTCGATGCCAAACAGCGGGCGCGCGCGCGGGCCCTGGCGCGCGACGCGGGCGCGCGATTCGCCCGGGCTACGTGCCCGTCCGCTTCGCGCCCCTCTCCTTCGCGGGGGGCGGCCACGTCGCTCTCGGCGCTCGCCGCCGGCATCGCCTATGCAATCGTGTACGTCGATCACGTACCCCTCACGCAGGCCGAGGTGGCCGCTTGCTATCGTGTGAGCGTGGCGAGCCTTCGCGCGCGGTTCAGCGAGCTGCGCGCACACCTCGACCTGCTTCCCGGCGACGCGCGCTACGCCACGTTCCGGCAACGTTGAGCGCCCACCTGCAACGCGGCTAACGTGGCGGGTCGGCGGTTTCGCGTGCATTGTCCCGGCGACGTACGCTAGCCAAGAAGCGACATGCGTAAGGCCGCTCTCCTGGTCGTGCCTTTGCTCGTATCGGCGCGGGCCTTCGGACAGACGGCGCCAACGCCCGCGGCGTCGCAGCCGGCGTCGCCGACGGCCCCCGCGGCGGTGCCGGCACCGGGGGCTTCCCTGACGCTGCCGCCCGCGCTGCAGATCGACGATCCCATGCTCGTGCCGGTACCGCCGCCCAAGCGCGTGCTCACGTCGTGGCAAGAGGCGGTCAGCATGCTGCGCGCCCGATCGACGGACCTGCGGATCGCGCTCGATCAAGTGCTGCAAGCCGAGGCGGCGACGCGCGTGGCGCTCGCGCAGTACCTGCCCTCCATCATCGGCAATGGCATCTACACCCATCAGCTCATCACCAAGGGCACGAGTGGCCTCGGCGGCTTCGTCTTCGGGGCGGGCGGCTTCCTCACGTCGTCGCGCATTCCCTCGCCCGACTCGGCCGTCGGCCAGATCCAGGTCCAGCAGGACGTGATCAACGCCCAGGAGTTCGATCAGATCAGTATTAACGAGCTGTCGGAAGACGCCACGCGCCTGACGGTCGACGACGAGAAGCGCACGCTCGCCCTCAGCGTGGCAAACCAGATCGTGGCCGTCGTCACCGCCGAGCGAGCGGCCGAGATCAACCGCGTGGGCTTGCGCGTCGCGCTCGAGCAAGCCGAAATCGCGAGCCGCAAGCGGTCACTCGGCGCAGCCAACGGGCTCGACGTCGTGCGCGCGCAGCAGAACGCCGCCAACGCGCGCGCGACGCTGGTCACGGGCGACGAGTCGCTGCACGAAGCGCGCGAAGCGCTGGGGCTCGCGCTGGGGGTGCCCGAAGAGGTGAGCGTTTCGCCGAGCGTCGACGTGAGCGGCCTGGCCCGAGACGCCGCGGGCACGTGCCGGATCGTCCCGTCGATCGACGATCGCGCCGACGTCGCCGCGGCTCGAACACAGCTCCAGGTGGCCAAACGCAACCTTCAAAACGTCTGGTACACGTTCATCCCCACGATCACCGCCCAGAGCACGCTCGCGGCGGTGACCCCGGTCGGCGCTTACCCGAACCCGACGTGGAACATCCAGGGCGTATTGCAGGTCCCGATCTGGGACGGCGGCACCCGCTACGGCAACCTGCGAAACGCGAGGGCCGCAGAGGACATCGCCGGCCAGCAGCTCGAAGCGCTCAAGCGTCAGGCGATCATCCAGGTCGAACAGGCGCGGCGACAGCTCGTGGTGGCAGAGCAGTCGGCCAAGGTGGCTCGTACTCAGCGCGACCTCGCGGCGCAAAACGACGAGATGACCCAGCTCGGGTACATGACGGGCCAGGGTACGAGCCTGGAGCTGGTGACGGCGTCCGAGGCGCATCGCCAGGCCGAGCTCAATCTGGCGCTCCTCGACTTCGACGTGGTGAAGGCGCGCCTGCTCGCGATCCTCGCCCTCGCGACGTGCCCTTGGTGAGGCCTACTGCGCCGTTGGGGCTGCGCTGTCCCAGCCGCTCGCGAGGGCCAGGTTGCTCATCGTGACGTTGTAGTCCATCAGCGCGTACAGGTGCTGCACGCGCGCGTTGCCGTAGGCTCGCAGCGGCTCGAGCAGCTGCTTCTCGTCCCATGTACCAAGGTCGATGTGATCTTGCACGATCGAGATCCACTGCTTGGCGATGTGCTCGGCCTTGTCCCACGTCTCTTCGCGGCTTTTGGCCTCGAGCGCATCGGCGTAGGCCTTCTCGACCTCGAACTCTGCGTTGCCGAGCGCAAGCCGCTCGAGCGACCGCGTCTCCTCGAGCTGCGATTCGGCCTGCTGCACGCGCGCCGCCTGGGGCAAGAGGTCGAGGCTCCAGCGCGCGCCGAACGCGATCGAATAAAAGAAGTGGTTGAACGGGTCGTTCGCGTACGCGTTGTTCTGCTCGACAGCGCTCGGAGTCGAGATGAAGTCCGCGCCGAGGCCGAGCCCGAAGTCCGGAAACAGCTTGGCGCGGCCGTACGCGACGAGCGCGCGACGAGCCACGACACCCGCGCGCGCCATGTTGACGTCGGGCCGCAGGACGCGCGCGGCCTCCAGGTACTGCGCGAGCGCGACAAGCGGCCGATCGGGCCTCTTGAGGGGCTCGTCGGGGACGTCGAAGCTCTCCTGCACCCCCGTCAAGAATCGCAGCGCCGCGAGCCCGTACGCCTCGCCCTTGGGGACCTGCAGCGACTGCGACGTGACGTCCTGCTTGTAGACCTCGAGACGCAGGCGATCGACGTCGGTCACGTTCGCGTCGCCCTTGCTGATCTTCTCCTTCACGCCCTCGATGCCCTTGTCGAGGCGGTCGGTGGCGTCGGTCAGCACTTCGCGCGCGTCGCGGGCGAGTTGCAGGCCGTAGTAGGCGCGGCGCACGTCCATCCGCATCGACTGCCGCGTCTTTTCCATGTCCCACTCCGAGACGCGGACGTTGGCCTCGGCGGCCTCGCGCGCCGTCTCGATCTTGCCGAACGTGTAGAGCGGCACGACGCCGCTCACGTTGAACTGCAAGAATGGCTGCAGCCCAGAGAAGCCCACGAGGTCGCGGTTGTAGAGGGTGGACGAGGTATAGAGCACGTTGCCGGTGATGGGCGGGGCCACACCGAACGCCGACTGCGCCTGCCACTGAAACCAGGGCACCCACTTGGCCTCCTCCAGCTGCCCGTGCGCCTGGGCCAGCCGTGCGCGCGCAGCCCACAGGTTGGGAAAGTTGCGATCGGCAAGCGCGAGGCACTCCGTGAGCGTGTACCGATGCGGAGTGATGGTCGCGGGAGCGTTCGCGGCGGGCTCGCCGAACGCGCCATCGTCCGCGCGCGCGTCGCGCCACGAGGCCGACGCGGCCGCGGCCACGACCAGACAGGGGACCCAGGGCCACAGCCGGTGCATCGTGGAACGGGCGCCTTATACCTCGATCCGCGCGGCCGCCGCGAGGATCTTGCGCGCCAGCGTGGCGTGCGGTCGTCGCGAGAGATCCGCGATCGCCACGACCTCCACGGCATCGTAATCGGGACCCGGGATCGGCCAGCGGGCGCGAACAGGTCCCGCGGTGCGTCCCGCTTTGCGCCCCGCGAGGGGCCCGCGCGACACGTCGATGACAAGGCGCCGGTGCGACAGGACGTGCACCACCGTCCCGGCCGGCGCGAGCGATGCGCGGTCAACGCCGAGGCGCCGCGCCAGGGCCGCTCCGTCCCCATCGTCGGTCGGCGGTTCCCACAAGCCCCCGAAGAGCGCGTCCGGGCGGCGCCGCGCCAGGAGCACCGCGTCATCCGACGCGAGCACGATGGCCGACCGCTTCACCTCCGTGGGCTTTCGCTTGGGCGAGCTACGCGGCAGGCTCGCGGCGATGCCCTTGGCGCGCGCCGCGCATTGCTTGCTCACCGGGCACTGTTCGCACTTGGGGGTGCGGGGCACGCAGACCGTGGCGCCGAGCTCCATCAGGCTCTGGTTCCAGTCGCCCGGATCGCCATCGCCGTCCGGCAAGAGCGACTCGGCCAGCGCCCAGATGCGGGCCGCGCCGGCGGTGCTCTTCACGTCGTCCTCCACGGCGAAGAGGCGCGCCAGCACGCGCGCCACGTTGCCGTCGACAAGGGCCGCGCGCCGCTTGAACGCGATGCTGGCGATGGCGCCCGCCGTGTAGGCGCCCACCCCCTCCAGCGTGCGGAGCTCGGCCACATCGCTCGGCACGCGCCCCCCGTGGTCGGCGGCCACCCGCCTGGCCGCCGCGTGCAGCATCCGCGCGCGCCGGTAGTAGCCGAGGCCGCTCCAGAGCGAGAGCACCCGCTCCTCGGGCGCCTCGGCCAGGGCGGTGAGGGTCGGGTATTCGCGCAAGAACGCCTCGTAGTACGGGACTACCGTCTCCACGCGCGTCTGCTGCAGCATCGTCTCGCTGAGCCATACCGCGTACGGATCGCGCGTCCGCCGCCACGGTAAGTCCCGGCGGCAGGCCTTGTACCAGGCGAGCATCCGCGCGCGGATCGCCACTCCCTTTTTGGTCTGTGCCGAATGCGCTAAAGTGGGAGGTTGCAGCTTACCCTCGGGCATCTACGTGGCAAACTCCCGGATTCCATCGATCGACATCTTCGTGGACAGCGACCCGCCGTCGGACGACAAGGACACGATCCGCCCCCCGTTCGACCCGCAGGACTTTGCCAAACAGAGCGAGCGTCTCACCGTGCGCCCCGACGCCGACACGCCCTCGGAGACCCCGGAAATCGGCAGCCCGTCGATGGTGATCGAGCTCCTCCCGGCGCAGGAGACGTCGATCCCGAGGCTCGCTGTCGGGCACGAGGACCTGGAGTGGTTCGACCTCTCGCCAAACGCGCGACGCATGCTGGAGTTCATCGACGGGGCGGCGTCGCTCGAGGTCATCTGTATCCGCATGGGCCTCCCCCTCACCGACGGCATGGACGCGATCGACGCGCTGACGCGCGAGGGCATCGTCGTCTGCGGGTAGCGCGGGGCCATCAGTGGAGCACCTTGTAGTCGAGCGAGAACGGCCCCTGGTCGCTGGCTGTCTGGCCGTCGACGACCACCCAGTACGCCCCGGCTTCGAGCGGCCGCTCGACCACCGAGCTGTGGTTGGCGTCGGGCTCCGACCCGCAAAATAGCTCGGGCGTCCCCGGGCCGGCCGAGGCATCGGCGCAGGCGCGCCGCAGCGCGATCGTCGCGTCGAAGGTGGCCGCGGTGAGCGCGAGGCGCACGTTCGCTCGGTGGGCGAGCACGAACTTGTAGACGCGATCGGGTCCGCTCGCGTCAGCGCCGGAGCACGACGTGACGAACCTGTCGCCCGCGCCGGCGGTGGTGCCGGAGACGCGGGCGCCGTCGACCAGCGTCGGTGCCGACGCGCACGCGGCGCTCTGGCCGGCCAGGTCCCGCAGCGTCCAGTTGAGTGTGAAGCGCCCGAAGGTGTCCGGCGCAGCCCCGTCGATGCCGACGAAGTACGTTCCGGGGCCAACCACCTCGTCGACCGTGCGCCCGCAGGCCACTTCGCTCGCGCGGTCACCGCATCGCCGCCACACCACGAGGACGTGCGGCGACTCCTCGCCGTCGAGCGACGCCGCGAGACGTGACTGCCGCGCCACGTCGATCCGGTACACGACGTCGGGCGCTCCCGCGCCCCCGCAGCTGCCGGCCACGTCGTCACGAGCCGCAAACGTGTCGCCGGAGACGGAGCCCGACGACCCGAGCGCGACGGGGATCGCGTCGCCGCAGGAGTCTCCCGACGTTCCCGAGCCGGCAGGAGGCGCCACCTCGAACGAGAGCGAGTAACGGCCCGCGGCATCCCGGTCGTGCGCGTCTGCGAAGACGGCGTACGCCCCGGGGTCCATCATCGCGGTCACCGCGGCGTCTCCCGATCCCGCCCCCGATTCGCCGCAGGCGACTTCGCTCTGCTCGTCGGCGCACGCGCGGCGCACGTGCACGACGGGCGTCACCTCGTCGGAATGCTCGACCAAGCGCACGCGCGATCGCGAGGGGACCTCCGCGCGCCAGACGGCGTCCGCGCCGTCGGCGCCGCCCCCGCACGTCGCCCGGGCGTCGTCCGCCAGGCCGGCCGTCGTCGCCGTCTGCGTCGCGCCGATCGAGAGCAGCGGCGCCTTGGCGCACATGTCGGCGAGAGCGGCGACGTCGGTCACGGTGACTTTCATCTTGAAGGCGCCCGACTCCTGTCCGTACCCGTCGACGAAAACGAAGTACTTGCCAGGATCGAGCACCCGGTCGATGCGGGAGCGGGTGCGGTCCGAGGCGTAGTCGTCGTTGCAGTCGACTTCGGCGCTCGGGTCCGCGCAGTCGTCCTTGCGGACATAGAGGACCGAATCGAAGTGGGCGTCGACGTCGATCCCCACGCGCGCTCGGCCGGTGACGTCGAGCTGGTACGCGAGCTCGCGCGAGTCGCTCGTGCCGCACGACCCCGCGTTCTCGTGGTCCCCGCGTGACGTCGAGCCCGACACGGACCCGGCCACGAGGGGGATGGGGGCGGCGCATGTGCCGTTCGCCTCGGGCGCGGACGCGGGCCCCTTGCCCGCCACGCCCCCCGCCCATGTCGCCGTCGTCCACGTACCGCCGCCGGCCGTCGCCTTGAGGAGCAGGACGTAGGCATCCGTGCCTTCGAGGCAGGGGCGCAGGACCGCCTGCGGCTCGATGGTCGTGTCGTGCGCCAGCGGAGTACCGTGCCCGTCGAGGAGCGTCGCGTCGAGATCGCGCATGCCCTCGCCGCCGAGCGCGAGCACCGTCACGCAACCGGCGGGGAGCGACAGCTGCACCCGCGCCTCTTGACCCTCGCGCAGCGTCCCCTCCTGGATCGGGCCGACCTGCGCGAGCCCCAGCGCGGCCAGGGCGTTGTGCACCGCCACGAACCGCGGCTCGAGGCCGATGCTCGCTGCCGGCGCCTGGTTCGACGCGCAAGCCGCCAACACCAGGCCCACAGCGCCGACCGCCGCCGTTCGACGAGCGAAGGTCATCGCCTAGCGATACGGGTTGCGCACGATGTCGTCGGGGACCGAGGGGCGCTCGGATGCGCCCGGCGCGCTCGCCTTCGGCCCGGTCGACGTCTCGGTCGGGCGCGCGCCCTTGGCAGCGTGCGCCGTGGGCGCCGCTTGCGGGCTCGGTTCGACGGGTGCGGCCGACGGGGAGGCGGCGATCGTGGACGTCTGCGTCGCCACCGGCGAGACCTGCGACGGCGGCGCGCTCGCCGTCGGCGCGGGGCGGGCCGCAGCCGGCGCCCCTACCCCGTGACTCTCGCTCGGGCGTGCCACTGGCGCTCGCATTCGACGCGCCATCACCGCGCCGGCGACGATGACGGCGACGAGGATCGTCGTCCACAACCACATTCGCGTGGGCGGCGGCGCCTTGAGGTCGGCGCCCCGATCCGCGACGGAGTCGGTGAGCAGCGGCAGCCCCCCGCTCGACGCGCTTGGCACGCCCCCGGACGGGGGCAGCAATCCGTCGCTCGACGGGGTTCCGTCGGACCTCAGCCCCCGTGGCGTCACGCCCGACACCGCCGACGACGCACGAACGCTCGGCGGCGATGGTGTCCCCAGTCCACGCGGCCGGCTCGGGTCGCGCGCCAGCCACGAGCGAACGGCATCGCGCTGCTGCGCGATCTCGGTGCCGAGCACGGACTGCAGGTACTTCGCGACGTCCCGGTGGGTTCCGACCGGACCCACCTCGCGGACGGCTTGCTCGACGTCGTCGGCGAACGCCGCCGCCGTGGGGTAGCGCGCTTCGCGATCCCGGTTGAGGGCCCGCGAGAGGACCCGTTCGAGCGTGGGCGGCGGAGTCGGAAGCGCCGTTCCCAGCAGGGGGATGGGCTCGTTCAGCACCTTGTTGAAGGTGTCGGCTTCGCCGTCGCCCCGGAACAGGCGCTGCCCCGTGAGGGCTTCCCACATGACGACCCCCGCGGCAAAGACGTCGGCGCGGCGGTCGATGTCCTTGATCCCGCGCGCCTGCTCGGGCGCCATGTAGGCGAGCTTGCCCTTCAATTGCCCGTTCTGGGTGGTGGAGAGCTTGCTGGTCGCGCGCGCCACGCCGAAGTCGCTCAACCGGGAGCTGCCATCGACACCGACGAGTACGTTCTGAGGGGAGACGTCGCGGTGGACGATCTGCAGCGGATGCCCCTCGTCGTCCGCGAGCTCGTGCGCCGCGTGCAGGCCCGTGAGCATGTCGACCATGATGCGACCGGCGATGGGCAAGGGCACTGGCTTGCGCTCGCGGCCCGGGAACGTGACGAGGCGCGCGAGCGTATCGCCCTCCACGTACTCCATGACCAGGTAGTACCCGTTGTCGGTGGCCCCGATTTCCAGGATGGGCACCACGTTCGGGTGATGGATGCGCGCGGCGAGGCGCGCCTCGTCGAGGAACATCTGGATGAACTCGGGCTCGCGAGCGAGATGGGGGTGCAGACGCTTGATCGCGACGAACCGCTGGAACCCACCGGCACCCGAGATGCGACCCAGGTACACCGTGGCCATCCCACCGGTCGCGAGCTCGGCCACCAGCTCGAATCGATCGAGCCGGCGGCCGTCACCCTCGAGGGCAACGAGCTTGTGAGTCAGGGTGGGGGCTCCCGCCGGCAGACCATGCCCCCATTATGCCATCACGCAAGGGTCAAAATGTTCCCTCGACGCCGGCGCTCCCGGGCCCGACCGTGGGCACGATGCTCACACCGCTCACTGTAGCGGTAGGCGTTGCGATCGACGTGGACGGCGAGGACCACCGCGTGAAGAAAAGGCCGATGACGCCCGTCGCCACACCGAGGCCCGCGGTCACGCCGATGATCGCGTAAGCGCGGTTCTGGTTATCGACACCTTGCTCGTAGAGGCTGCAGCTCGTCCCTTGCGCCGCGGTGCAGTCGTTGATGACCGCCTGACGGCCGGGGTTGTTGTAGGCATAGACCCACTGCCAGACGGAGAGCCCGGCGCCCACGAGCGTCAGGCCGGCACCCGTGAAGAACACGGCCGGCGGCAACTCGGCGGAGGACGTCGGCGCCGGCTGCGGAGGTGCCGGCGCGAGAGCCGCGGCGGTCGACGCGGGCGCGGGCGGCGGTACGGGGGCCGGCGGCGGTGGTGACGGCGGCGACGGAGGGGGCTCCGGAGGCGGCGGTTCAAGCTGGATGGTGCGGGTCCCTCCCGGCTGCGCGTCGATGGAAATGCGCGTGCTGCGATCGTCGGGCCAGCTGACGACCAGCTCGTGGCTCCCCGGATCGACGAAGACGCGGGCGTCTTTGACCTTGCCGGAAGCGACGACCTTCTCGTCGATCGCGACGCCGTATTCGGTCTCGGACGCGAGGTGAAGCTCCTGCACGCGCGGCCGCGCGGCAGCGATCGTATCCGCGGCGATCTTGCTCGTCGCGGGGTCGCCCGGGAATCGGCGCTCGCCGATCGCTGCAAGCGTCGCCGCGCGCGCGAGTTGGCCGGCGTCGCGGCGCGCGCGAATCGCGCTGCGCAGCTCGGCCGGGTTGGGCGCGGCGAAGAACGCGTTCTCGAAGTGCGTGGCGGCCTCTTCGAACTGCTTCTCGGTGTAGGCGCGGTACCCGAGGTCGTGCTCGCGCGCCGCGAACTGGATCTGATCCGCGCCTGGGGCAGGCGCAGGCGTCGCGGCCGCCGCCGGCGGGGGCCCCGAGTCGGCGGCGCGCGCGGCCGAAGACCCCACGACGGTGACAGCCAGCACGGCGATCCCGACGCGCCGCACGCTCACACCGTCTCGAGGAGCAACCGCTCCGGGTTCTCGAGATAGCCGATGATCTCGTGCGCGAACTCTGCGCCCACGTGCCCGTCCACGATGCGGTGATCGAACGAAAGCGACAGGAGCATCACGTCCCCCACCACGATCTGGCCTTCGCGGACGACGGGCTTGGATTTAATCTGGTGCACGCCGAGGATGGCCACCTCGGGATAGTTGATGATGGGCGTCGCCAGGAGGCCCCCACGGGCGCCGAGCGAGGTCACGGTGAACGTCGAGCCCTGCAAGTCCTCGAGCTTGCAGCGCCCCGCGCGCGCGTCCGCCGACAGGCGCTCGATCTCACGCGCGATGTCGAGGATGCTCCGGCGGTCGGCGTCTTTGACGACGGGGACCATCAGGCCGGCCTCGGTCGCGGTGGCGATACCCACGTTGTAATAGTGTCGGAAGACGATCTCGTTTGTCGCCTCGTCGAGCGTCGTGTTGAGGATCGGGTGCTTCTTGAGGGCAGCGACCACGGCCTTCACCACGAAGGGCAACAGGCTCAGCTTCACGCCGACCGCAGCGGCCGGTTCGATCAGGCGTGCGCGGAGCTCCTTGATGCGGCCAACGTCGCACTCCTCGACGAACGTGAAGTGCGCCGCGGTCGCCGTGGACTGCGTCATCTTTTGGGCGATCCGGCGCCGTAGCCCCGCGAGCGGAACCCTCTTCTCGCGCGCCTCGCGCGCCTCGCGCGCCTCGCGCGCCATGGCGGGCGCCCCCGGGCGGTCCGCCGGCCATGCCGGCCGGACGGCGGTGACCGGCGGGGCGACGGCGTCGGGCACCACGCGCGCAGCGATCGAGTGGCGTGCGTCGATGGCTGCCGGTGCGGCGAAGGCGGACGGCGAGGGCGCGCGCTCGAAGGCCTCGACGTCCGCACGCGTCACGCGCGAGGCCGGTCCGGTGGGCGGCACGTGACGCAGGTCGACGTTCCGATCGCGCGCGAGCTTTCGCGTTGCCGGCGTGGCCAGCGGCCTGTCGTTGAAATAACCGACCCCGAGGCCCGACGCGTGCGGCGATGCGCCGGCAATGCCCGGGGGCGCCTCGCGACGATCGCCCGTGGCCATCGCGGGCGACTCGTCACGAGCCGCGTGATTCTCGGCTCCGTTGGCCCGGTACAGGGTGTCCGCGTCGAGATCGAGCACCACGAGCACTGCGTGAACCGCGATCGTCTCGCCCACCTGCCCGTGCGTCTCGAGGACGGCGCCCGCCTTGGGCGCCGCGATCGTCACGGTCGCCTTGTCGGTCATGACCTCGACCATCGGCTGATCTTCGGCGACGGCGTCGCCGACCTTGACGAGCCAGCCGACGATCTCCCCTTCGGTCACGCCCTCGCCCAGGTCGGGCAGCTTGAATTCCCAACGAGCCATCGGTCCTTTGCCTTGCTAGATGCCCGCCGTTTCGAGAAGCGCCGGTAGGATGCGGCGCGCCAGCGGTAGGTACTCCATCTCGAGCGCGTAGGGGAAGGGCGTGTCGAAGCCGCAGACGCGAGCGGGCGGAGCCTCGAGGCAAAAGAACGCCTTCTCGTTGACGAGCGCCACGAGCTCGGCGCCGAAGCCGCACGTCTTTGGTGCCTCGTGCACCACGACGACGCGGCCCGTCTTCTTCACGCTCGCCACGATCGTCTCGATGTCGACGGGCCACAGTGTGCGAAGGTCGATCACCTCGCACTCGACGCCGCTCTTGTTCGCCTCATCGGCGGCCGCCAGGGCCTCGTAGAGCATCGCCCCCCAGGCGAGCACGGTCACGTGGCGACCGGGACGTACGACGGCGGCGACGCCGAGCGGCAGCGCATAGTCGCCGTCGGGAACCTCGCCCTTGGCGGCGCGGTAGATGCGCTTCGGCTCGAAGAAGAGCACGGGATCGGGATCGCGGATCGAGGCGAGCAGGAGGCCCTTGGCGTCGTAAGGGCTGGAAGGGCACACGACCTTGAGGCCCGCGACGTGGATGAAGAGGGCCTCCGGCGACTGCGAGTGGTAAAGGCCGCCGCGTATGCCGCCGCCGACGGGGGCGCGGATCACGACCTTGGCCGGATACTCACCGCCCGATCGCCACCGGAGCTTGGCCAGCTCGCTGACGATCTGATCGAACGCGGGGTAGATGAAGTCGGCGAACTGGATCTCCGGGATGGGCACCAGGCCGTAGAGCGCCATTCCGATCGCGGCGCCGATGATGCCGCCCTCGGACAGCGGCGTGTCGACGACGCGGTCGTCGCCGAACTCGTCCCACAGGCCCTGCGTCACCCGGAAAACGCCGCCCACGCGCCCCACGTCCTCGCCCAGGATGACGACCCGGTCGTCGCGGCGCATCTCGTGGGCGAGCGCGTCGTTGATCGCCTGGACCATGTTGCGTTCGGCCACCGCGTCACCCCCCCGCCGCCGGGCCGCGCGGCGTCATCGCCCGGGACTGCTCGCGCAAATGCCACGGCATTTGCGCGTAGACCTCTTCGGCAAAGTCGTCGATCGGCGCGGCGCTAGGTCGATCCGCTTCCGCGATCGCGCGCTCCACGTCGGCAGTCACCTCGGCGCGCAGCTGCGCGTCGCGTTCTTCGCTCCAGAGGCCGCGGTGCTCGAGGTGGCGCCGCATCCGCGCGATGGGATCGCGCGCCGACCACGACGCGTCGCTCTCCGCTCCGGCGCGCGGGGTCGTCACGGCCTCGATGAGGGTGCACCCCTCGCCCGCCGACGCGCGCTCGCGCGCCTCGCGCACGACGCCGAAGACGGCGACGACGTCCGCCCCGTCGACCCGCACGGCGCGCACGCCGTACGCCACGGCCTTGACCGCGAACCCGTCGCTGGCAGTCTGCCGATCGGCGGAGGTGCTCGTGGCCCACCCGTTGTTGCGGCACACGGCGAGAAGAGGCGATCGCGTCACACCTGCGAAGTTGAGCCCCGAGTGAAAGTCGGAGCTGCTCGTGGCACCCTCGCCGAAGAACACGAGCGCGGCGACGTCTTCACGCCGCGCACGCGCCGACCACGCCACGCCGGCGGCATGCGGGACCTGCGTAGCCGAGAGGGGGCTCGTGCTGACGACACGCGCTGGCTTCCAGTAGGGTGGCGCCTGCGCGTCGCGCCCGCGCCCCGGCGCGCTCGCGGCGCCCAGCGCGTGGTGAATGAGCGCCGCGAGCGGCATCCCTCGCCAGAGCGCCGCGGCGAACTCACGCGAGGCGAGGAACATCCAGTCCTCGTCCCGGATGGCTGCCGCCGCGCCGACGACGGCTGCCTCCTCGCCGTGGGCGCTCGCGTGATGCATGATGCGCCCCTGGCGCTGCAATGCGACGAGGTGCGCGTCCGTCTCCCTGGACAGCACCATCTGCTCGTAGAGTGCGATCGCCAGCTCGTCGTGAAGGCCTTGCCCCTGGCTCGGATCCACGGTTCCGTCCTCGCGGAGCGCTGCAATCTGCGGCGGCCCAGGCCACGCGGGAGGGGGCATGCTGGCGGGCCACATTATCATTCTTGCGCGCCGCCCGGTGGACGGGAGGGTCTCCGGCGCCCGGGGCGCACGGGGGGGAGAGTGGCGAACTTCCCCCCACTTTCGAGCCTTTTTCCACTGCTCCTTGCCGCCCAGCAAGAAAGATGGAGGAAAGGCAGACGCGGATCGTTCTTTGCGGTAGTATTTCCAAACGATGGCGCGGCGTGCGTTTGTACCGCCCCCTAACCTTGCCCCGAGCTTGAGCCCTTACGCCCCCGGCGGATCGGCGGCTCCATTCCGTGCGCCGCCCTCCACGACGCGCAAGCAGACGATTCCCCCGCCGTCGGCCACGCCGATGCCGCGATCGGGGAGCGCGCCTCCTCCTTCCGGGATGATTCCCGATGCGCGCCGTTCGTCTCCGCCCCCGTCGATGCCGAGCGCCGAGGGCGTATCCATCGCCGCCTGCGCCCAGCTGCTCGATCGCCTCGCAGCCACCGACCAGGCGTCGTTCATCGTCTCGTGGATCGAGAGCGTTCTCTCCGTTCGCAATCGGTCGGATCCGTCGCTCGCGGTTCGCCTGCTCCGCGCGTACCGCGAGACGGGTCGCATCGACCGCGCTCGCGATCTCGCCGCCTCGCTGCCGAGCGCTCCGTCTTCGTGGACGCCGCTCGACCTCGCGCGTCTCGCGATCGAACGGGCGAACCTGGCGACGGTCGACGGCCGCAGCGACCACGCCGAAGCGGAGCTGCGAATGGCCTCCCGCGCGCTCGCCGCCGCGCCCAAGGGCGCCGGGCTGCGCGAACAGCTCGACTTGCACGTGACCCAGGCACAGCTGGAGCTCAAGCTCGATCGCCTCCCGAATGCGGCCCAGGCCCTGCGCCTGGCCGAGCACGTGGCCGAACGGCTCGAAGAGAGCGAATGGCGCGCGCCCGTCGCGATGACCCTCGGGCACCTGTCGATGCGCATGGCCGACCCGCGAGCGGCCGCCAAGCACTATGCCGCGGCGCTCTCGCGCGCCCCGGCGCGCTCCGCCGCGGCGATGAGCGCGCACGGCAACCTGGCGATTGCGCTGGGTAGCATCGGTCGCTTCGACGAGGGTCGCCATCACGCCACGCAGGCCATCGACGTCGCCCACGAGCTGGGCGCCGGCTGGCGACACGCCGACGCGCACGACGTGCTCGCGATCGTCGAGATCGCGGCGGATCGCGCGATGGGGGCGCTCCAGGCGATCGACGAGGCGCTCGTCGTCCTCGGCGAGATCGACCACCCGATGCTGCGCTACCAGCTCGGCGTCCACCGCGCGTGGGCGCTGGCGATGCTCGGGCGCACGCCCGCTGCCAAGCTGTGGCTGGCCAAGGCCGAGAAGCTCCGGGCGGAGCTGACCGTCGTCGACGCGGTCGACGACCAGGACCTGGTCGCCACGCGCGCGCGCACCCTCGAGGCCTGTGGCGAGCCACGAGAGGCGCTCGAGCAGGCAATGATGCACGTGCTGAAGCTGCCCGACGCCTTCGTCACCGGCTCGCTCAACTTGGTCGTCGGGCGCTGCGCGCTCGCCATGGGCGACGAGCGCGCGGCGCGCATGGCCGTCGAGCGCGCGGCGCTCTCGGGCGATCGCCACGGCTGGGTATTTCCGGACCGCGAAGCCTCGCTGGCGCTCTGGCAGCTGGCCCTCGAGAGCGGCGACAGCCGCGTCGTGCGCTACGCCGAGCAGGCGATCGCGCTGGTCGAGGCGTCGAACGCCGAAGTCGCGCCCTCGGTGCCGCCTCCGTCGGGTCGCCTGCCGCCGTCGGGTCGGCTGTCGAGCGCTCACCTGCTGGCGATGGTGCCGGGGCGTCCGTCTACCACCGAGATGGACGCCATCCCCGAGCCGACCGAAGGCGAGACGCTGATCTACGTGACGACACCGCAAAAGGTCACTCGCGTGCCCCTGGCCGACGTGGCCAAGGCGACCGAGGGAGCCACGCTCGTCGTCGACACCCTGGCCCACGCGCTGCGGGTCCACGATCGCGAAGTCTCCCTCGAGCGGCGCCGCGCGCTCGAGCCGCTCGTGGTCCAGCTCCTCCGGCGCGCCCGCGAGGGCCTGAGCGCCGACGAGATCCTCCGCGCCGCCGGCGGCCCCGGGCCCGAGAGCGCCGACGCCGAGCACCGCGTCCGCGTTCTCATCTCCCGAGTGCGCGACTTGCTCGGCGACCCAACCGCGATCGAACGAGTCCGCGACGCCGGAGAGCACGGCCGGACGCGCTACCGCCTCTCGGCGTCGGTCCGCTTCGCGTTGATCGAGCCGCTCTTCAGCTCCAACGCCGGCGTCTAGTCACGGTCGAGGGGAGCGACCTCCGCTCCCCTCGAGCTCCCCACCGGATCTGGGGGCGTCTTACCGGCCGCGGAGGTGGGCGGGGACGCCGCGCTTGGCGATGGTGTCGCGCGCGAACTTCGGGTCGACCTCGGGGTGGTCGATCGTGAAGTGAAGGCCGCGGCTCTCGCGCCGCCCCGCCGCCGCCTCGACGATGAGCCGCGCGACGGTCGCGATGTTGCGTAGCTCGAGCAGATCGCGCGTGACGAAGTAACTCCAATAGTAGGCGATGATCTCTTCGTTCAGGAGATCGATGCGACGCGCGGCGCGGCGCAGGCGCGTGTCCGAACGCACGATGCCGACGTAGTTCCACATGAGGCGCCGCAGCTCGTCCCAGTTGTGCGTGATGATGACGGCCTCCGCGCTCGGCACCGCGCTGCCGACCTCCCAGTCGGGGACATCGGGCCAGGGCCGGCTGCGGTCGATCGTCTCCGCGAGGGCCGCCGCGGCGCGGTGACCGAAGACGAGGCCCTCGAGCAGCGAGTTGGACGCGAGGCGATTGGCGCCGTGGAGGCCCGTACAGGCGCACTCGCCGATGGCCCAGAGGCCCGGGATCGTGGTCCGGCCTTCGAGGTTCGTGGTGATCCCGCCGCACATGAAGTGCGCCGCGGGAACGACTGGAATGGGTTGCGTCGTGATGTCGAAGCCCCAGCGCAAGCACTCTTCGACGATGTTGGGGAAGCGCTCTCGCACCAAGGCAGGTTTCTTGTCGGTGATGTCGAGCCAGACGTGCTCGGCGCCGCTCTTTTTCATCTCGAAGTCGATGGCGCGCGCCACCACGTCGCGCGGCGCCAGATCGCCACGTGGATCGTGGTCCTTCATGAAGGCCGAGCCGTCGATGCGCCGCAGGACCGCGCCCTCACCGCGCATGGCCTCGGTGATGAGAAAGCGACGCGCCTCGGGGTGGTAGAGGCACGTCGGGTGAAACTGGTAGAATTCCATGTTCGCGACTTCGGCTCCGGCGCGGTACGCCATCGCCACGCCATCGCCAGTCGCGACGTCCGGGTTCGTCGTGTAAAGGTAGACCTTGCCCGCCCCGCCGGTGGCGAGGACGACAGCGCGCGCGAGGATGGTCGTCACGCGACCGGTCGCCTCGTCGAGGACGTAGGCGCCGACGCACACCTCGGGGCCGCCGTACTTGGCGAGCGTGATCAGATCGACCGCCGTGTGCCCCTCGAGAAGGCGCACGCGCGCCGAGCCCGCGACGGCCTCGAGCAGGGCCCGCTCGACCTCGCGTCCCGTCATGTCGGCGGCGTGGGCGACGCGCCGGGCGCTGTGGCCGCCCTCCAGGTGCAGATCCAGATCCGCGTCGTCGGTCGCGCCGGGGGCACGGTCGAACCGGGCGCCGACTTCCTGCAACATCTTGATGCGCGATGGCCCCTCGGTGACCGCGACCTCGACGGCGCGGTCGTGGCAAAGGCCCGCGCCGGCTCGCAGCGTGTCGGCCACGTGCGCGTCGAACGAGTCCGCGGCGCCGAGCACCGCCGCGATACCCCCCTGAGCGTACTTGGTGTTCGATTCGTCCGCGCTTCGCTTCGTCACGATGAGGACGTCGCCGTAGTGCGCGGCTTCGAGGGCGAACGACAGTCCGGCGACACCGCTGCCGATGACCAGGCAATCGGTCACGATCTGCATTGGCCGTTCAACTTACACGATCGATGTGCGGACCATGCGCTTCCGGTTGACAGCCGGCCGGGCTCCCTCTATCGACTCGCAGGCTGAATCGCCGTTCACCACCGGAGGAGA
>Ga0302325_10002377_pt1 | contig 45789 bp, 40 predicted proteins | sample Palsa_T0_2_FD_201948 | JGI IMG/M metagenome (GOLD analysis project Ga0302325, IMG submission 201948) | Peat permafrost microbial communities from Stordalen Mire near Abisko, Sweden - Palsa_T0_2 | ecosystem: Environmental > Terrestrial > Soil > Palsa > Peat permafrost | place: Sweden: Abisko...
GCGTTCGGCCAAGAGGAGCGGGAGCTGCAACGCCTGGTCGAGCGGGCCCAGACCCTGTATGGCTCCCGGCTCCGGTCCGTGCGCCTGCAGGCTCGGTATCAGCCGGTCCTGCAAGCCATTCCGGTGTTCGGCCAGGTCGCGGTTCTGGCGCTCGGCGGATGGTTGGCGCTCCATCACCGCATCACCATCGGGACGTTCCTGGCGTTCTCGACCTACCTCCTGCAGCTGGCCAGCCCAGCCCGGATGCTGGCCGGCGTGCTCATAGTGGGACAGCAGGCCCGGGCCGGAGCCGAGCGGGTCCTCGACCTGCTGGCCTCCAATCCCGTCGTCACCGAACGGCCGGATGCCGATCCCCTTCCTCCTGTGCGCGGCGAGGTCTCGTTCGAGGATGTGCGCTTCGGCTACCTGAGCAGCCAGCCGGTGCTGGACCACTTCGACCTGCACATCGCCGCCGGCGAGACGGTCGCCCTGGTCGGGTCGTCGGGGTCCGGCAAGTCGACCGTGGCGCTGTTGCTGCCGCGCTTCTACGACGCCCAGGGTGGTGCGGTCCGCGTCGACGGGAGCGACGTTCGCGACGTCACCTTGGCGTCGCTGCGGCGCCAGATTGGCGTGGTCTTCGAGGAAAGCTTCCTCTTCTCCGAAACAGTGCGGGCCAACATCGCGTACGGGCGGCCCGATGCCACCGACGCTGAGGTGGAGGCTGCGGCTCGGGCCGCGGAAGCCCACCAGTTCATCATGCAGCTGCCCGCTGGCTACGACACCGAGGTAGGAGAGCGGGGCCTGACGCTGTCGGGGGGCCAGCGCCAGCGGATCGCCCTGGCTCGGGCCCTGCTGACCGACCCGCGCATCCTCATCCTCGACGACGCCACCAGCGCCATCGACGCCAGGGTCGAGGAGGAGATCCACGCCACTCTGCGCCGGGTCATGCAGGGGCGGACCACGTTGCTGGTTGCCCACCGGCGTTCCACCTTGAGGCTGGCTGACCGCATCGCGGTCGTCGACGGTGGGCGGGTGATCGACCAAGGTCGCCACCACGAACTGTTCGAGCGGTGCCGTACCTATCGTCTGCTCCTCGCCGGCCCCGGCGAGGACGCGGAAGGGGTCGGGGCCCTCAGCATCGACGACCCGGTCACTCTCGACGACCCGGTCAGTCTCGATGATGACCCAGACGAGCTGGTGGACGGCGTGACTCCGGCGCTGTGGCGGGAAGAGGACGCCGAGCCGGGATACATGGGCGGGCCGCTGCCAGCGAGGACGGGTCGCGCCGCGCTCGGAAGCGGCTTGGGCCCCCGCGGTGGAGGCGGTGGGAGTAGCGGACGCAGCTCGTGGATGGGAGCGTTGGCGCCGACGCCCGATCTGCTGGCCAAGGTGGCGGCCCTCCCGCCGGTGCGTGACGTGGCGGACATCGACGTCGAGGCGGAGAGCGCGGAGGACCAATCATTCTCCCTGCGCCGATTCGTTCGCCCGTACCGGACGTACCTCGCTGCCGGGCTGGCGTTGGTGATCCTCGATGCCGCCGCCACCCTGGCCGGTCCGTGGCTGATCCGCCAGGGCTTGGACGGCGGCGTGGCCAAGGGATCCGGGAACGCCCTCTGGGTGGCATCCGGCATTTTCCTCGTGGTGACCGTCCTCGACCTGTTCGTCACGGTGGGCGAGGTCTTCGTCACCGGCAAGACGGCCGAGCGGCTGCTGCTCGCCCTCCGGATCCGGATCTGGTCCCACCTCCAACGGCTCTCGATGGACTTCTACGAGCGGGAGATGGGTGGCCGGATCATGACTCGCATGACCACCGACGTCGACGCCCTTTCGACCCTCCTGCAGAGCGGTTTGATCAATGCCATCGTGGCCCTGTTCACCATCGCCGGCGTGGGGATCGCGCTGGTGGCGTGGAACTGGAAGCTGGGTTTGGCCACCATGTCGGTCCTGGTGCCGCTGACGGCCGCGACCGTGGTCTATCGGCGCCTCTCGGCTCGCGCCTACGGGCGGGCCCGTGAGCGCATCGCCATTGTCAACGCCAATATGCAGGAGAGCCTCTCCGGCGTACGCGAATCCCAGGCGTTCGTACGCGAGGGCCGCAACCAGAGCGAGTTCCGCCGGCTCACCTCTGGCTACCTCGACGCCAGACTGACGGCCCAGCGGCTGGTTTCGACCTACTTCCCGTTCGTGGAGTTCCTGGCCGACATGGCGGCCGTGCTGGTGCTCGGTTTCGGCTCCGTCCTCATTGCTCGCCATTCGCTCAGCGCCGGAGAGCTCGTCGGCTTCCTCCTGTACCTCGACCTGTTCTTCAACCCCATCCAGCAGTTGTCGCAGACCTTTGACTCCTACCAGCAGGCCGGGGCGTCGATGGCCCAGATCAACGCCCTGATGGCGATCCGCCCTCTCGTTGCCCTTCCCGAGCATCCGACGCCGCCCGGTCACCTCACCGGTCGGGTGTCCCTAGCTGATGTGCACTTCGTCTATCCCGCGGCCCGGACCGGCCAGGAGGCCCTGCGCGGCGTGGACCTGGAGATCCAACCGGGCCAGACGGTAGCCCTCGTCGGTGAGACCGGCGCCGGCAAGTCCACCATCGTCAAACTGTTGATCCGCTTCTACGACCCGACGGCGGGCTCGGTCCGCGCCGACGAGATCGACCTCCAACATATCGACCTGGCCGCGTACCGCCACCAGCTCGGCTACGTCCCGCAGGAGCCCTTCCTCTTTTCGGGGACTATCCGCGACAACATCGCCTACGGCCGCCCGGACGCACCCGACGCCGAGGTCGAGGCCGCGGCCCGGGCGGTAGGGGCCCACGAGCTGATCGCCGGACTGGCCGGCGGGTACCTGCACCGGGTGACTGAGCGAGGCCGGTCGTTGTCCACCGGCCAGCGGCAACTGGTGGCCCTGGCGCGCGCCGAGCTCGTCAAGCCGGCCCTTCTCTTGCTCGACGAGGCCACTTCCAACCTGGATCTGGCCACTGAAGCCCGGGTGGCCCGGGCCATGAGCGTGATCGCCGAGGGGCGGACCACCGTGCTCATCGCCCACCGGCTGCAAACGGCCCAACGGGCGGACCGGATCGTGATGCTCGACGCCGGCCGGGTCATCGAGGACGGTACCCACGACGAGCTCCTCGCCCTCGGCGGCTCCTACGCGGCGATGTGGCTGGCGTTTGACATCGGCGCCGGCGACGAGGCCGGTCTGGGCGCGGCCCCGGCTTAGTCGTTGCCGGCGGGCCGGCGCCGGCCGCCCGCCGGGCCGACCTGAGCCGGCCGTGCGCCGGCGGTGCCCCGTCTCCGTCTGGCCGACCTGAGCCAAACGACTGGCGGGGCCGGCCGCCGGGCCTGACTCGGCCGCCCCGGCCGCCCTCGCCGACTTTGGGTGCGGTTGGCGTACTTGGGTGCTTGTGACCCTCGAATCGAGGGTCACAAGCACCCAAGTGGGTTAACCGCACCCAAGTAATGGAACAGCACCCGGTTTGGCTGGTCGGACTTCGTAGAGCCCGACTTGGCCCAGGCCACCCGGCCGGCGTCGCCAGCGGGCCGGCGTCGCCAGCGGGCCGGCGTCGCCAGGGGGCCGGCGTCGCCAGCGGGCCGCTGACGTCTGAGCCGGGATTCAGCGGTTGCTCAGGTGGATCCCGCCGTTGTCGCCGTCGCCGCGCCGCTTCCGCCGTTGCCACCAACGCTTGCTGGCCCGATCGGCTTCGACTTCGGCCACGATCTCAGGCCCGGCCGCGGTCACGATGGCGTCGGCCTCGTCCAGGATCGAGGCCACGTCCCCGGGCGGCTCGTCGGGCTCGTCCTCGACCGGCGGTGGAACGAGCGAACCGACCGTGAAGGTGGCGTCGATGATGTCGCGCTCGTACTTGGGGCAGTCGTCCGGGCAACGCCACGGGGCTTCCGGCGCCAGGTTGAGCACGCAGAACCGGGCCACCTCGCCGGTGTCGTAGGTCCGGCTCTGGAAGTGGCGGCAGTCTTCGCGCATCGGCACGAGTTCCATGGTGGCAGGTAACGGGCTGCCTTGGGTAGCCGGGGTGGGGGTGGAGGCCGGCCGGATATCGCTACACTCCGCCAATGGCGGCGACCACCGCACCCACCCTAGGGAGCCAGTTGCGGCTGGTCGTCCTGCGCCTGTCTCGTCGCTTGCGCCAGCAGGCGGTTGGCGAGATCACCGCCTCGCAGCTCTCCGCCCTGTCGGTCGTTGCCAACCATGGCGAGTTATCGCTGGGTGAGCTGGCCGCCATCGAGCGCATCGCCCCACCGTCCATGACGCGCATCGCCGCTCGTCTCGAGGAGGGAGGGCTGCTGGAGCGCCGGGTGGACGCCGTAGATCGCCGGGTGGCCCGGGTGGCGGTTTCCCCCGCCGGAGAGGCCCTGTTGGCCGAGACCCGCACCCGTCGCGACGCGTTCCTGGCTGCCCGGTTGCAGGAGTTCACCGTCGAGGAGCGCGCCCTTCTCGCCAAGGCGGTCCCCCTCCTGGAGCGGCTGGCGACCAAGGACGGCTGAAGTGGAGTCGATGGTCATCTCGCCACCATCAGTGGTACGGCGCCGGCAGGGATTCGCAAGGCGGGCTCGGTCTTGGCGGCCACCTCGTCGGTGGTGACCCCCGGGGCCAGCTCGGCCAGGGCCAGCCCGTCGGGTGTGACGTCGATAACGGCCAGGTCAGTAATGATCCGGTGCACGACCGCTCTGCCGGTCAAGGGCAGTGAACATTGCTCGACGATCTTGTGGCCGCCTTCCCTGGTCGTGTGCTCCATGAGCGCAATGACCCGCCGGGCGCCGTGCACCAAGTCCATGGCACCGCCCATGCCCTTGACGACCTGGCCGGGGATCATCCAGTTGGCCAGATCGCCGGCCGCCGAAACCTGCATCGCCCCCAGGACGGCTGCGTCGATGTGACCACCCCGGATCATTCCGAAGCTCAGCGCCGAGTCGAAGAATGAGGCGCCAGGCAGGACCGTCACGGTCTCCTTGCCGGCGTTGATCAAATCGGGGTCCTCCTCACCTTCGATGGGGTACGGACCGACACCGAGGATCCCGTTTTCGGACTGGAACCGGACCGTCACGCCGGAGGGGAGCTGACCGGGAATCAACGTCGGCAGACCGATGCCCAGGTTGACGTAGGTGCCGTTCTGCAGCTCGAGTGCGGCTCGGGCGGCCATCTGCTCCCGGGTGAGCGCCATCAGTCACTCCCGACGTGAGTCCGAGTGGTGCGCCGCTCGATGCGCTTCTCGGCATCCGGCCCCACCTCGACGATGCGCTGGACGAAGATCCCCGGGGTGTGGACGTCGTCCGGATCGATCCGGCCCGGCTCCACCAGGCGTTCGACCTCGGCGATCGTGACCCGACCGGCCATGGCGCAGAGGGGATTGAAGTTGCGGGCGCTGGCGCGGAACACCAAATTGCCCTCCCGGTCGCCTTTCCACGCCCGCACCAGGCCGAAATCGCAGACGATGGCCTCTTCAAGCAGGTACTCCCGCTCTTCGCCCGACCCGGCGATGTCGAAGCGCCGCACCTCCTTGGCCGGCGATGCCACGGCCACGCTCCCGTCCGGGCCGAACCGCCAAGGCATCCCGCCTTCTGCGACCAGGGTGCCCGCGCCAGCCGCCGTGTAGAACGCCGGAATCCCGCACCCGCCGGCCCGTAGCCGTTCGGCCAGCGAGCCTTGCGGCACCAGCTCTACCTCGAGCTCGCCGCTGAGATACTGGCGGGCGAACTCCTTGTTCTCACCCACGTACGACGACGTCATCCTGGCGATCCGGCCGTCCCGGAGCAGCACGCCCAGCCCCCACTCGTCGACGCCGCAGTTGTTGGACACCACCCGCAGCTGGGTGACTCCCCGGTCGTGCAGGGCGCCGATCAGGACACTCGGGACGCCACACAATCCGAACCCGCCCACCGCCAGGCTGGCGCCCTCAGGTACATCGGCAACCGCCTCGGCGGGGGAGAGCGCCACCTTGTCCAGCCCTGAATTGCCTCCCATGCGCCGGAACCTAGCGCACCGGCGCAGACTCGGGGCTCGGCGACTGCACCCGTCCGGTTCGATCGATCAACACGACAGAACACGACAGAAGGCTGTGACCGATGTCTCTTGCCACGATTGTGAAAACTGGCGCATAATGGACTTGCTCGGGGTGTTCCCCCGCCCCTTGAGCTTCACGAAGGACCGGCATCCCCCCGCCGGTCCTTCGTCGCGTCTGCCGGGACCGGAAACCCAGCCGCGGTCACTATCCTCTGAGCCCCATGCCAGCACTCGACCGCAAATGGTGGACGCTGATCACGGTCTGCACCGCCACCTTCATGCTGTTGCTCGACATCACCGTGGTGAACGTGGCGTTGCCGAGCATCCAGACCTCGTTGCATTCCAGCTTCAGTGACCTGCAATGGGTGGTCGATGCCTACTCGTTGACGCTGGCGGCGTTCCTGCTCACCGCCGGAGTCGTCGGCGACATGTTCGGACGCCGAGAGGTCTTTGCCGTAGGGCTCGGCGTTTTTTCCCTCGCCTCGGCCGTGTGCGGTTTTGCCACCAACTCGCTCATGTTGAACCTGTCCCGAGCGGCCCAAGGGGTCGGCGGGGCCATCATGTTCGCCACCTCCCTCGCCCTGGTCGCCCAGGCCTTCCAAGGCAGGGAGCGCGGCACCGCGTTCGGGATCTACGGGGCGGTGATCGGTGGCGCCGTGGCCGTAGGCCCGCTGGTCGGTGGCGCCATCACGAGCGGGATCGGTTGGCGTTGGATCTTCTTCCTCAATGTGCCGATCGGTGCGGTCGCCATATTGCTGACCCTGTCCAAGGTCGACAGATCCCGGGATCCCCACACCCGGCGGATCGACTGGATCGGTTTCATCAGCTTCTCCTTGGCCCTATTCATGCTGGTGTACGCGCTGGTGCGCGGCAACGACGCCGGCTGGGGGAGCCCAGAGATCCTGGCCCTGCTCATCGGTGCGGGACTCCTCCTGGCCATCTTCCTCGTCGCCGAGTGGCGAGGGAGCGATCCGATGCTCGACCTCTCGCTCTTCCGGCGGCCAGCCATGGTCGGGATCTCAGTCGCCACCTTCGCCATCGCGGCATCGATCTTCGCCATGTTCTTGTACCTGACTCTCTATTTCCAGGACGATCTCGGTTACAAGCCCTTTGACGCTGGTCTGCGCTTCCTCCCGATCTCGGTGGTGTCCTTCTTCGCCGCTCCCTTGGCCGGTCGGCTTCTCGCCAAGATCCCGGCCCGCTACCTGATGGGGAGCGGTTTGCTGCTCGTGTCGATCGGCTGCCTGTTCATGGCCCGAACCCATCCTGATTCGGGCTGGGCCGTCCTGCTCCCCGGATTGCTCATTGCCGGTGTGGGAGTCGGCACCGCCAACCCGGTGATCGCCTCAGCCTCGGTTGGGGTGGTCCCTCCGCAACGCAGCGGCATGGCTTCGGGGTCGTCCAACACGTTCCGCCAAGTGGGCATCGCCACGGGTATCGCCGCCCTCGGTGCCGTCTTCCAGAGCCAGATCACCCACAAGGTGACGGCCGCGCTGTTGAGCACTCCAGCCGGGCGGGCGGCGGCCGTGGCCCACCACGCTCAGTTGGTAACGGCATTTACGTCGGGTCAGGTGCGGGCCACGGTCGCGGCCTGGCCTGCTGCCCAACGCACCGCGGTGATCGACGCCTACCGGATCGGCTTTTCCAGCACGCTCAACCACTTGTTGGTGATTTCGACCGTCGTCGCCTTCATCGGTGCTGTCAGCGCGTTTGGCCTGGTGCGCCAGAAGGATTTCGTGCCGAGTGGCGCCCCGAGTCCGGAACCCGCGGTCGCTCACTCTTGATCTCGAGCGGCAGTTACCCGAGCCGCCGGCTCAGGTTGCTCATGGCCCGCCGGAAGAGGTGGGGCAACACCTCCCCCATTAGTGGTGTCGCGACTCGCAGTGGCCCCCGAGGATCGAGGGCGAGCGTCCACTGGACCACCGAGCGGTCGCCCTGCGGTGCCACCCGATAGTCCTCCGCGAAGGCGTTGGCAAACGGGAGCGCGGCCTGGTTGACGCAGAACGCCCAGCGACTGGGCGTCTCCCAGGCCAGCACCTCCTCCCGGAAGCGAACCCCCAACATGACCACCTCTCGCACCGCGCCCACTCCGTGAGGCGGCGGGGTGAGGTAGCGGCCCTGGTGGGAGAAGCCCGGATACCAGGCGCCCCAGCCAGCCGGGTCTTCGGCGATGGCGGCGAAGATCGCCTCGGCGGGGCGGTGGACCACCTCGGTGGTGGTGTGGCGGTAGGGGGCGGTCTCGAGGAACTCGAGGCCGACGGGCTGCAGGTCCCATGGCATCGGCCGCCAATGTAGGCGGGGGCCGATACCTCCCTCGGCCCGGATCCCTGAGAACGGACCGGCCGCCGGCACTTGTGCACGGTTTTGTCGCCCACAGCCAGCAAATCGCCCACAAGGCGCGGATCGCACCCAGTCCGGTCGGCCCTCGCTAAACAATCAGTCTTGACTGTTTGTTTAGGCCGTGGTACAACGACGGTCATGACCCGGGGGACCGAGACCGAAGCGCCGGGCCGCCGGCCGCAGCCGCGCGCCGTAGCCACCCGGGCCGCCCTGCTCGACGCCGCCCTCGAGTGCCTGGTGGAGCGGGGCTACGCCGCCACCACCACGGTGGAAGTGGCCCGCCGGGCCGGCGTGTCGCGCGGGGCCCAGCTGCACCACTTCTCCAGCAAGGCCGAACTGCTCACGGCGGCGGTCGACCACCTGCTCGAGCGCCGCCGCGCCGAGTTTCGCAAGGCCTTCGCCGACACCGAGCCGGGGGCGGCTCAGCTCGACTCGGCGATCGACTTGTTGTGGTCGATGTTCCAGGGGCCGACATTCGTGGCGTGGGTTGAGCTGTGGCTGGCCGCTCGGACCGCCCCCGAGCTGCGCGCCGCGGTCGTGGAGGTCGACCGGCGGTTCGTGGCGGAGAGCCAAGTCATTTTTTCCGAGATATTTCCGCCTGAGGAGGGTGTGGATCCGTGGTTACACCAGTTCGGTCTCGCCTTCGCCTACACCCTGATGGACGGCATGGCCCTGGGGCGGTTGATCCCGCTCGACGACCAGATCCCGGCCGAGGAGTTCATCGTGGCCCTTAAGGCCATCAGCCGTTTGCTGACCCCCCAATTCGAGGAGGAAAAAAAATGACCGACACGCGGACCGAGATTGCCGACGAGGAAGCGGTCGTCGTTACCCAAGCAGACGTCTACGACGCGCTGCTGGCCCGTCTCAGCCAGCAGTCCGTGGTACGCCACTTCGACGCCTACGGCGACGTGGCCTGGGACTCTCCTGAGCTCGCGCTGGACCCCGCCGACCCCCTCTGGGAGCTCCCCGAGGACGACCCGCTGGGCGCTACCGCCTGGTATCGGGCGTTGCCGCAGCCGCAAAGAGCCCGCCTCGGTCTGGATCTGGTGGCGTCCAAGATGAAGATCGGGCTGGAGTTCGAACGAGTCCTCAAGAAGGGCCTGCTCGAATTTGCCGAGACCCTGCCCAACGGCTCGCCCGAGTTTCGCTACGCCTACCACGAGCTGATCGAGGAGGCCCAGCACTCGCTCATGTTCCAGGAGTTCGTCAACCGCAGCGGGTTCGACGCCGCCGGCTTGGCCAGGCTGGACAAGCTGGGAGCCCGTTTCGTGGCCACCTTGGGCCGGCGATTTCCACCGTTGTTCTTTGCGTTCGTGCTCGGCGGGGAAGATCCCATCGACTACGTGCAACGGCAGGAGCTGCGCAGCGGCAACCCGATCCACCCTTTGCTGGAGCGGATCATGCGCATCCACGTGACCGAAGAAGCTCGGCATCTCTCGTTCGCTCGCCACTACCTCAAGCGCCAAGTGCCGACCCTCGGGCCGGCGCGTCGGGGAGTGCTGGCGATCGGCGGGCCGCTGGTGTTGGCCGGGATGGCCCAGATGATGCTGCGGCCGTCGCCCCAGATCGTCCGGCGCCACCAGATCCCGGCCGAAGTCGTCGCCGAGGCCTACACCCATAACGCCGCTCACCACTCCGAGGCGCTGGCCTCCATGGCCAAGCTGCGCCGCCTATGGGTGGAGCTGGGCCTCGCCGGTCCGGTGTACCGCCGCTTCTGGCGGGTGCTCGGCTTGTGGCCGGCGGCAGTTTGACCGGCTGGGCCAGGGACTAGGCCCGCGTCCACAGGGCGCGTTCTTCGTCCAAGGGCGCATGCTGTACCCCGCTCTCGGCGCCGAACACCATCGTCGCCCGATCCGTCGCTTCGTACGCCGGCCAACCAGGGTCCCCTGTCGTGGCGAACGCCAGCCAGACGTCCATCATCTGCCCGCTGAGCGCCTCGGCGGCCGGACCGGCGCCTGCGAACCGGGTGAGGCCAGGGGAGTCCAGGGTGCCGAAGACGAAGGGCAGCTCCAGGGCGTGGCAGGATCCGAGCGCCCCGTGTATCGCCGGCGACTCCCAGGTAAAGAGGTAGCTGTAGGTCTGCGGCTGATGGGCGGCGTGGGCCTCGGCGGCGCGGATCGAGCCGATTCGGAACATGCGGTCGCTCTCGATCGCGGACCACAACTCCCGGGGATCCACCGAGTCCCCTCGCTCCTCACGGATGGCCCGATACCCCTCGATCGCCTGGTCCGGCCGGAGCTGTTCGTCAGCGGGCGGGAAGCCTTCGCCGAAGGACCGCTCGATTCGCCGGCGCAGCACCGCCTCGTCAGGGTCTCGCCCCTTGGGGTCAGCGACGATAAACATCTTGAACTCGTCGCGGTTGGTCCCGATCAGCAGCGGAACGGCCGCGGCGGTCCCAGCCGCAATCGCGTGTTGCGGATGCACCGGCAGCACCGCGCCGTCCACGACCGGCGTCAGTGGCAGCGGACCTCCCCGGCGCGAGGCGATCAGGGCCGCTTGCGCCTTGAGCAGCGCCGGCACTGGGACGTCGCGCAGGTCGGAGACTGCGACCCCCAACTCGGCCAGCAGCTTGGCGGCGGTCTCGGTGGCCCGGTCCGCCGGCACCGCGTTGGGCGGCCCGCTCTGCACGATCGCCCGGTGGAACAGCCCGTGCGCCGCGGGCACAGCCAGGAGATCCGCCACCGACATGCCACCGGCCGACTCGCCGAAGATGGTCACGTTGTGAGGATCGCCACCGAAGGCGGCGATGTTGTCGCGGACCCAGCCGAGGGCGGCTACCTGGTCGAGCAGGCCCCAGTTGCCGATGGCCCCTCCAGCCTCGGGATCCGCAAGTCCCGGATGAGCCAGAAACCCCAAGATCCCGAGCCGGTAGTTGATCGTCACCAGCACCACGTCCCCTCGGGCCGCCAACCGGTCGCCGTAGTAGATGCTCGATGCCCCGCTCCCACCCACGAACCCGCCCCCGTGGATCCACACCAGTACGGGCCGGCTGCCGTCGAGGCCGGGCGTCCACACGTTGAGGGTGAGGCAGTCCTCGCCCTGCTCGCCAGGTATGTCCCCCGATAGGGTCGAGGCGGGTGGATTCTGCGGTGCCCACAGCCCGTACTCCTGGGCGGAGCGGACGCCGGCCCAGGGCTCCATGGGCCGGGGCGCCCGCAGGCGCAGCTCACCTACCGGTGGGCTGGCGTACGGAATGCCTCTGAAGACCTTCACCCCGCCTTCGTCGCTCGCCTCGATCGTGCCGGTGGTGGTGTCGACTTGGGCCATGCGCAGAAGGTAGGCGAAAAGATGCCCGACGACATCCCGGCGGCTCGGCCCACAGGCGGTTCCACGCCACCCGATCTGACCAGCGTCGACCCGCAGGACGGCCCAGGCCAGCAGCATCGAACATCTGTTCGACTACGGTCGCATTCGTCGCTACCATTAGGAGGCGATGAATAGTGCGCCCGCTGACTCGCTGAGCCCGGCCGCCTCACTGAGCCTGGCGGCCGCCCGAAGCCGGCCGGTTGCCACAGCCGATACCCGCATCCTGGAGGTTCCGGGTGCCTTGGGCGGTTGTTTTCCGCAACCAGGACTGCGCCGGGGCAGCACCTTGGTGATCGGTTCGGTGTCGGGAGGCGTCTCGCTGGCCCTGTCCCTTGCCGCCGCGGCCACCGCGGAAGGAGCGTGGGTCGCGGCCGTGGGTCTGCCATCCCTGGGGCTGGTGGCGGCGGCCGAGCTCGGGGTCAACCTCGATCGGCTGGCCCTGGTGCCCGTCCCGGGGGACCGGTGGCCGGGAGTGGCGGCGGCCCTGCTGGACGGGATGGGCCTGCTGCTCCTCGGACTGCCTGGCCGGGTGCGCTCCGTTGATGCCCGCCGGCTGGTCGCCCGGGCCCGGGAGCAGGGAACGGTGTTGGTGGTGCTCGAGCCCGCAGGGATGCGGTGCTGGCCGGAGGGGCCCGATCTCCGCCTCTCGGTTGCCAGCACCACTTGGGATGGGCTCGGGACCGGTCACGGCTACCTCCAGTCGCGGCGGCTGGAAGTGGTGGTGACCGGCCGGCGGGCGGCGGCCCGGGAGCGGCGCGCCGTCTTGCGGCTGCCGCCCGTCCTGCCCGGGCCGGCGCCCGACCTGACCAGGCCGGCGTTGGTGAGCTGAGCAGACAGGGCTCGAGGTGCGGATGCTGGTGGCCTGGTTTCCGGACTGGCCGGTGGTTGCAGCCGGTTGCCTGCCCGCTGTCCCCGCCGCAGTGGTCCGGGCCAACCGGGTGGTGGCGGCCACCGCCGCGGCGCGCGCCGACGGGGTGCGCCCCGGCCTGCGGCGCCGGGAGGCCCAGGGCCGCTGCCCGGAGCTGGAGGTCATCCCCGCTGACGCCGGCCAGGAGGCCCGGGCGTGGGAGTCGGCGGTGGTGGCGCTCGAGATGTTGACGCCGGCGGTGGAGGTCCTGGCTCCGGGCGCGGCGGCCCTGGCCACCAGAGGACCGTCGCGGTATTTCGGTGGTGACGAGGCCCTGGCCGCCCGGGTGGCGGACGCGGTGGACCGGGCAGTGGGTCAGCCCGGGTGCCGGGTAGGGGTGGCCGACGGCCGCTTCACCGCCGGGCTGGCGGCCCGGTCTGCCCTGTCCGCCCCTTCTGCCCTGTCCGCCCCTTCTGCCCTGACCGCCCGGACCGCCCGGTCCGCTCCAGGCGCCCGCAGGCAGCCGGTGGTCGTGGTGCCTCCCGGTTCCAGCCGGACCTGGTTGGCTCCCCAGCCCGTCAGCACGCTCGGGTTGGGGTTCGAGGCGCTGTCCGATCTGCTGGTGCGGTTGGGGGTCCGCACCCTGGGTGATCTGGCCGCGCTGCCGGGGCCGTCGGTTCTGGGCCGTTTCGGCCCGGAGGGGGCGGCCGCCCATCGTCTGGCCCGAGGCCAGGACGAACGCTCGCTGGCTGCTCGCACCCCACCGCCGGATCTGGCGGTCATTGCCGAGCTGGATCCTCCTGCCGAGCGAGTGGACACCGCCGCCTTTGTGGCCAAAGCGCTGGCCGACGAGCTTCACGAGCGATTGGCCAACCTGGGCTTGGCGTGCACCATGGTGGCCATTGAGGCCGAGACCGAGCACGGCGAGCAACTGGTCCGTCGCTGGCGCCACGAGGGGGCGCTCACCGCGGCGGCTCTCTCCGAGCGGGCCCGCTGGCAGCTGGACGGCTGGCTGACCGGCGGGGAGGAGTCGAGGCCTTCTGGTGGGTTGACCTGGCTGCGCCTGACTCCCCAAGAGGTGCGTCCCGATGATGGCCGGCAGCTGGGGTTCTGGGGAGGCGCGACGGCTATTGACACCGGGGCGGCCCGGGCCCTGGCCCGGGTGCAGGGGATGCTCGGCCCGGAGGCGGTGGTCACGGCGGTGCTTGCCGGCGGCCGCAGTCCCGCCGAGCAGGTCCGCCTGGTGCCGTGGGGCGACCTCCGGTCGGGACCGGCTCACCGGCCGGGACCGGCTCACCGGGCTGGACCGGCTCGCCGAGTTGGTCGGGCCGTGGCAGCCGAGATGCCGCCCTGGCCGGGCCGGCTGGCCAGTCCTGCGCCGGCGGTGATCCACTCCCCGCCCCAGCCTGCCGAGGTGCGCGACGGTGACCGCCGGCCGGTGGAGGTGAGCGGGCGGGGGATGATTAGCGCGGCCCCCGCTACGTTGACCGTCGCCGGCGGCCCACCACTGGCAGTGACGGCGTGGGCAGGGCCGTGGCCGATCGAGGAGCGGTGGTGGGACGCGGGCGGGCGTCGAAAGGCCTGGCTTCAGCTGTTACTCGACGATGGCGCCGCCCACCTCGTCGCCCGCGAAGCAGGCCGATGGTGGGTCGAAGCAACCTACAGTTGAGCGTAGGGAGTGACGATCAGCGCCCTTGCGCCGCCTTCTCTGCACGCGCCAGTTGTTTGGGCGAGGGCACTCGGCTGAAAATATGTATCGCCGGTATCCTCCTATTATCCATTTGTACAAATAGTGCCTGATGGTTTCCAGCAAACGGGTCCGTCGTAGTTACTACTGTCATTAGGGTCCCGCTGCGAAATATCATTAGGGGTGATACGCTCTCAATTACTCAAAACGAGCGGCTGCGCCTGGCCGTACGGCGCAATGGGATCCCCGTGGGAACCCGAGCAGTTATCGCTGTTGGCGAAAGGGTTCACCCTATGGTCGTTCCCGACGGTGTCGCGGCCGGGATAGTCACCGAGGTCACCGCGGTCACCACGTTAAGGCCAGCGCCGCGCCGACTAGGGGCCAATAGCCCCGCCCCGGAGATTCGCCGAGCGCCGGGCGCCGAAGCTGAGAAGATCGAGGTCAAATACGAGCGAATCTTCGAGCACGGGCCAGATGCCCTCATTGTCGTCGACGCGGAAGGTTTTATCCATCTGGTGAATCGCCAAACCGAGTCGCTTTTCGGCTACGCGCGCCATGAACTGGTCGGAATGCGAGTGGACATGCTCGTCGCGGATCGAGCCCGATCGGTGCATCGAGGTCATCGGGCCGCGTATCTTGCCAGCCCGACTGCTCGGGCGATGGACCTCGCTCTAGAGCCGATGGGGCGGCGCAAGGACGGCACCGAATTCCCAGTCGGCGTCTCGTTGTCGCCGGTGGAGACCAACCGGGGCATTTTTTTGGCGGCGGCGGTGCGTGATCTCACCGAACGCCAGCGCATCGAACGAGAGCGGGCCCAGGTGGAGGCGAGACTCCTGGTGGTAGAGCGCGACGAGGAACGGGCGATGATGGAGGCTCAGCTCCAGAAGGCGCAGCGACTGGAGAGCATCGGGCAACTCGCCGGCGGTGTCGCCCACGACTTCAACAACCTGCTGGCGGGGATCATGAACTACGCGGGCCTGGTGTCCGCAAACCTGGGGCGGGAGATGGACCGGCGCGGCTTGTCCGAGGACGAGGTATTCGTGACGCTGGTCCAGGACGTCGGAGAGATCACCGGGGTGGCCAAGCGCGCCGCGGCGTTGACGCACCAGCTCCTGACCTTCAGCCGTCGCACCGTCGTACGACCAGAGGTGCTGGACCTGAACTCGGTTGTCAGCGACATGGAAAAGCTGCTGCGCACCACGATCGGTGAGAGTGTCGATCTGCGGATGGTCTTTGCCTCGGAGCTCCCGCTGATCAAAGCCGATCGGGGCCAGATCGACCAAGTGTTGATGAATCTGGCGGTCAATGCTCGGGACGCCATGCCCGGCGGCGGCAAGCTCGAGATCGAGACCTGCACGTTCGAAGTCGATCAGCACTACGCCCGCATTCATGCCATCGACGCGGGCGTGTACGTGCGGCTCCTGGTGTCTGACACCGGGACGGGAATGAGTCAAGAGGTTTCCGCCCGCAGTTTCGAGCCATTCTTCTCCACCAAGGGCGAGGGGTCGGGTCTGGGTTTGGCGACGGTGTACGGCATCGTCACCCAGGCCGGGGGCAACATCGTGATCGATTCGGAGCTCGGCTCAGGGACGACTGTCCAGGTCAATTTTCCGGCAACCAAGGACCCGGTGTCAGGGCAGCGTGAGCTGCCGCCAGATGCGCAGCTCTCGTCAAGAGGGGAGACGGTGTTGCTCGTCGAGGACGAAGAGATCGTGCGCGAACCAGCGCGGCGGATGCTTGCGATGCGCGGTTACACGGTCCTGGCGGCGGCTAACGCCGATGCCGCGCTAGCGATCATGAGCGCGCACCCGGCCCAGATCGATCTCCTACTTACCGACGTCGTGATGCCAGGAGGCTCGGGCCAAGAACTGTCGATAGAAGTCTTGGAACATCGGCCGACGACGAAGGTGCTCTTCATGAGCGGCTACAGCCACGACGTCATTGCTCCCCAAGGTGTGTTGGAGGAAGGCGTCAACCTCATCGAGAAGCCATTCTCATCCGATGAACTATTGCGCAAGGTCCGCGACGTCTTGGACGCGGGTTCGTAGTGGCGCAGAGTGTCGCGTCGGCCACGATGACCAAGGTGTTGCTCGTTGACGACGATGAAGATTATCGCCGGACTACGGCGCGCGTCCTGGGTGAGCACGGATATGCGTGCGTCGAGGCGGCCAGCGCCGGCCAGGCTCGCCTCGTGCTCCAGACCGAATCAGATGTGGCCGCGGTGCTGTGTGACCTAGAGATGCCGCACGAGTCCGGCTTGGAGCTGCTTACTGAGCTGACCGCTGATTTCCCCGATCTGGCCGTAGTGGTCACCACCGTCGTCGATGATCCTGACATCGCCGAGGCGGCCTTCGATCTCGGCGTGTTCGGGTACGTGATCAAGCCTTTCGACGCCAACGAGCTGGTGATCAACCTGGCCGGGGCGTTGCGGCGGCGCGATCTCGAGTCGGCCCGGCAGCTCCACGTGGGCTCGTTGGAGAGGACGATCGCGCGCTCCAGGATGCTTGGCCGAGTCGTTGAAGGGCTCGAGGGAGAATCTGGTGCGTCGCTCGAGGGTGACCAAGAAGTGATCGAGCGGCTATCGCGTGCGGTTTCGCTGCGCGATGAGGAGACGGGCCGGCACATCGAGCGGATGAGCAGGTTTTCGGTCGTGCTCGGCGAGGCGGTCGGATACAGAGGTCTTCCGCCCGAAGAGCTCCGCCTGGCGACGGCCCTGCACGACGTCGGCAAGATCGGTGTCCCCGACGTGATCCTGCTCAAGCCAGGCTCGCTGTCACGCGAGGAGCGCGCCACTATGCAACGCCATGCCCAGATCGGTTACCAGCTCCTCCGTGACTCGACCTCGGAGCTGCTGCGAACGGGCGCCGACGTGGCGTTGTCTCACCACGAATGGTGGGATGGGGGTGGCTACCCGAGGGGGCTGCTCGGCTCGGAGATACCGGAGGTGGCCAGGATTGCCGCGGTCACCGATGTCTTCGACGCCCTGACGAGTGATCGCGTCTACCGTCCGGGCCTTCCAGTCGACGAAGCCATGTCCATTATGCAGGAACTTCGTGGCCGCCAGTTCGAGCCGCGCCTCCTGGACGCGTTCTTCGGTTCCATGAGCGAAATTGCCGCCATCCGCGCGGAGTATCCAGAACTAGAAGGTGGGAACGGGCGAATACGGGTGCTGGTGGTGGACGACCACGCCATCTTCGCCCACAGTCTGGTTCGGCTGCTGTCAAGCCGGCCTGAGCTCAGGGTGGTGGGAACGGCGGGCAATGTCTCGGAGGCGGTCGAGGCCGCCCTGGCCTACCAGCCGGATGTCATCCTCATGGACTTCGATCTTCCTGACGGTAACGGCCTCCAAGCGACCGAGCAGATCAAGATACTGACGCCTTCGGTCAAGGTCATCATGCTCACGGTCCACAGCGACGACCCGTGCCTGGCCGGTGCCATCGCCGCGGGATGCTCAGGTTTTGTCAGAAAGGCGGACGCGGTCGACGAGCTGTTCGAAGCCATCCTGGCCGCTCACGAAGGTGAGATCATCGCCCCTCGGCGCGACCTGACTCCCCTTCTGTGCAAGCTTCGACCTACCCATCGGGGGCTGGGATCTCATCTCACCCCCCGCGAGCACGAAGTCCTGGGACTGATCGTCACCGGATCGGTCAACAAACAGATAGCCAAGCAGCTCGGTGTCAGCCTCAACACGGTTCGGAACCACACGAAGAGCATCTTGCACAAGCTGCAGGCCCACTCCAAGCTGGAAGCGGTGGCGACCGCCGTGCGCGAGGGCGTCATCGAGTATCCCGGCGCCCTCGTGGGCAGCTAATAAAGACCAATCGGTTTGATGTCCGGCCATGGCTAGATCATTGGCGATCGGTCCGAAGCGCTAGCCCATTTGCGCCATCTAGGCAGTAGGAGTTGGGCCGATATAGTAAGTATGACCGCTTCGTATCAGCCCATATCCGTCCTTGCCAAGCGGAGCGAGGACGTCCGATGAGGGGTGCTACCTCTCACATCTCTCGAAGGGCTTCCGCCTCGGTCGCGTTGATGGCCCTTCTGTCGGCCACGGTCTTCGCCGGGATCATGGTCGAGGGCGCCAACGCAGCCACCCCGACGACCATCAACCTGGGGACGGCTGCCGCCGCTTCAGTCCTGGCCGGCGCCGGGGTAACGAACACGGGTTCAAGCATCCTCAACCTCGACCTTGACACCAGTCCGACCCCCGCCATCACGGGCTTCCCGCCGGGGCAGGTGTACGGCACGATCCACGCCGCCGACGCCGTCGCCCTGCAGGCGCAGAGCGATCTGACCACCGCCTACAACGCCGCCAAAGCAGCACCGACCACCGGCAACGTCACCGGAGTCGACCTGAGCGGCCTGACATTGTCGCAGGGCGTCTATACCGCGTCCAGCGGCCTATCGCTTCCCGGACCGTTGGCCCTGACCCTCAACGGGGGCCCCGACTCGGTATTCATCTTCAAAGCGGGCAGCACGCTCATCACCGGCTCGAACAGCTCGGTGGTGCTCACCGGCGGCGCCCAGGCTTGCAACGTCTTTTGGCAGGTCACCTCGTCGGCCACGCTGGGGACCAACACCGCCTTCGTCGGCAACATCCTGGCGCTGACTTCGATCAGCCTCAACACCGGCGCCACTGTTGACGGCCGGGCCCTGGCCCGCAACGCGTCCGTCACCTTGCAGGACAACGTCTTCACCAACTCGCCCTGCAGCACCGGCACCACGCCTCCGACCAGCACCACCACGCCTCCGACCACCACCACGCCTCCGACCACCGCCACGCCTCCGACCACCGCCACGCCTCCGACTACCAGCACGCCTCCGACTACCAGCACGCCGCCGACCACCACCAAAGGCCCGCCGACCACCACCAAAGCCCCGGTGGGCGCCACCACGGTCGGATTGACCACCACGACGATCCCGACGGTCACGACCCCACTCCCGGTGAGCAGTATCGCCCTGGGGTCGACTATTACCAAGGTTCCGGCAGTCATCACCAAAATCCCGGTGACGATTACCAAGGTGCCGTTGACCAAATTGCCCTTCACTGGTATGCCCATCCGGCTCGTGCTCGAGGTCGCCTTCCTGACCATCCTGGCCGGTATGTTGCTCCTGCTGATCAACTACCGCTACCGCCGTCTGCCACGAACCTGAGCGGAGTTACCGGCGATCAGCCGCAAGCAGTGCACTGAAGGCAGTTCCCTTCCGCCCAATCTGTTGCCGGCGCCGGGTCGTAGTTATTGCTCGAGACCCCCCACACAGGAGAGCCCCATGAGCAACCCGATCCTCGCTGATCACTACGCCCGCGCTGCAGAACTCGGCCTGGCCAGACGTTCGAGATCGTCGGTCCTCCGTTTTGCCCTCTCGGATGATGCCGCACCCCTTCCCGTCTCCTTAGTGGCCTTCGCACTCCTTTTGGCCGTCGGTCTCGTCCACATCGAAGACCAAGGCGGATTCATCGGTAACGTGACCCCGTTATATATGGCGGTCGGCTATTACCTTGTCGAGATCGCTGCGGCCATAACCATCCCGATGATCCTCCGAAGGAAGACTGGAGCCTGGGCGCTCGCGTCCCTGGTGTCGATCGGACCTTTTATCGCTTACATTCTCTCTCGGAGCGTCGGATTGCCCGGGGACCCGGGCGATGTCGGCAACTGGGGCTACGTGTTGGGCACGGTCAGTCTCATCGTGGAGGGAACGCTGTTTATCCTGTCCACGGTTTGCTTGCTGCGAGCCGTCTCTGCGTGGCGGCGCGCCGGCCGCTGACCACTGTGCATCATGTCTGGCCCCCACCCGCCGTGTGGGATCGCAGAGGTTAGGAAAGCGCGGCCCGGATGCAGGCGACGACATTGGTGCCGGCCGCCTCGATGGCCTCGATGCTTCGGCTCGCCTGGCTGAGGACGAATGCACCTTCGAGAGCCGCGAGCGCGAACAGCGAGAGCTCGCGAGCTGTGTGCGGCGGGATCCCTGCTGTCTCCAGCCGATCGGACGCGGCTGCGACCCAAAGCTCGAACACGTCAGCGGTGGCCCGGCGCAACTCGTCGTTGGTGGATGCCACTTCCAGGGCGATCGTGGCGATGGGGCAGGCGTCGGCGTAGTCGGTGGCGACCAGATGGGCGCCGGCGCCGGTGAAGAAGTCGCGAACGCCTTCAGTGACGTCGGGCGCGGTGTCGATGACCGCCTCGATGAGGTGCAGATAGATCTGGCCCGATGTCCGGATGGCCTCTTCACAAAGCTGCTCTTTGCCCCCCGGGAAGAAGTGGTAGATCGAGCCCAGCGCGGCGTGGGCCTCTGCGACGATCTGGTTCATCCCGGTGCCGGCGAAGCCTTGCCGGCCGAACAGCTCGGTGCTGGTGTGCAAAATTCGCTCTTTGGTAGCAACCATCCCGGTCTCACCCACTTGCGCGCTGTGACCTCATGAAGAATATTGACGGTAGAACGATTTAGCAAGAAGCCCGCCTTCAGGTGATTTTGGTATTTCTGTCGCGCTCAGCGCGACGTCAGTTAACAAAATCGATCCCGCCTACCCGGGCCCGCTATCCAACCCGGTATTCGTAAGGCAGCGCCGCGACCTGTGTCCCGGCCTGGAAGTACGCCTGACTGGGCTGGTAGTTGAGGGCATTCGCGGCCGAGCTTGGGACCTCGCCTAGCTCGTCGACGTACAGCGTGCCGGACACTGTCTGACCCGCCGGGGCAGACGGGGTGAACGTCACCGGGATCTCGACTGATTGGCCGGGTGCAACGGTCAATACGTGGACCGGGGCGCCGGCATCGACCGACTGGAGCCACAAGTCGCCGGTGGGCGTCGTTACGGCCCGGTCGAAGACCTGGGTCCGCGCGGTGGCCGCCAGCGAGGCGGTCACCGTCGGGGGCGGGTTCGGGCCGTACGGCCCGATTTCCGACGGGTCGGCGAACCACAGGCCGGGCGTGATTGGCGATCCGGACCAGGTGCCGATCGCGGCATCGCCTGCGGTGAGGGCGCCCAGGTCGGGATCGCCGATTCCCGGTCCCCAGTCGAAGGTGAGCGGTACCGGAGCCTCGCCGCTCAGCGTGATCTCGGTCGTGTCCGATGGCACCAGCCAGGAAGGAGAGGGCGCCTCGGCAGCCATCGGCAGGCTGAGAGTTGTCGGCGACTGGGCGGCCAGTTGCACCGTCCCGGTCTTGTCGAGGCGGGCGTCGACGAAATAATCCAGCGGTGCGCTGCTCGTGTTCCGTACCGCGATCCGCACCGTGGTGGACTGGCCGGCTTTGAGCGCCGTCATGGGACTATCCGGCAGGCTGTCGCGGGAAGCGGGGGCGCCGACGAGTGCGACCGTGCCGCGGTACGGCTCGGCCAGCTTGTTGCCCGTGATCGTCGGCGCAAAGTTCAGGATGAGCGTCCACAGCCCGGGTGTCGGTGCGGTCGTGGCAACCTCCACCGAGCTGGTAGGAGTCTCTGACGGTCCCGACGCCGTGAACTTGGTCACCACGCTATTGGTGGCCAAGGCCAGGGTCTGGCCGGCTGGGTCGACAAGGTACGCCAGCACCGGGTCGGTCTGTCGATCGGCCAGGACGACATCAGCCCGGAGGGTCTGAGCCGAAGCCCCAGCCGGGACGTCGAACTGGTAGTAGGCGGACTGACCCAGGTCGGGCTGGCGTCCGTTGCCGCCAGTAAGCACGCCGGAGAAGTGGCCACCCGAGGGCAGCTTGACAAGGCTCCTCATCGTGACCGCGACTGACGACGCCTGCCCGAACGCGCCGGCGACGACCACCGAGGCGCTCTCGTCTCCGGGCGTGGCCGGCGTCGTCATATGCACCTTGACCGTCGCCGACCGGCCGGGAGGGATGGTCACCTGCGCCGGGCGAACGGTCCCGAGCGTCTCGAAATCAAAGGTCTCGGCCCGAAACAGCACGGGCCCCACCGTGCCCTGCTCCTTGGAGATATTGGAAAAGATGAGCGCCGTCCAGTTCCCGAAGGCTGGGTAGCGAACTTCGACCTCCGCCGCATTGCCGACGCCCTGGGGCACCGCATCAGCGGCGTAGTTGCCCTCCGGATCGATGAGCACGACGTCTACGTTGCCGAGGAAGGGATTGGCTTGGTTGCCGTGATAGGAGATGTTGACTTCGAGCCGGTCACGACCGGGTGCCACGGTGAACGTTGTGGTCTGGTAGTTCTCGGTCGAATCGTAGAAGTTGTTGAAAAAATGGGGCCCTGAGTCGCGCAACGTGACCCGGCTGATCTGGTTATCGAGCGCCGGCCCGAGGGTCCGGGTGCTGAGACGCAGGGTAGAGGTACCGGAACCGACATTGGTGATCGTCAAGGGCCAACTTTCACCAGTACCGGGAGCAGCCGTGGCGTGCAGCTGCCCGCTGCTGAGAAGCAACTGCGAACCCTGGGCGGGTCCGGTTCGGCCCGCCGGGACCGACTCGGCCGCCTGCACCGCCCGATAGGCGTCGAGGAGCCCGCTGCCCTGCTCATCGGCGGGGTGACCGAGGTCGTCGGCCGTGCTGACGATGATCTGCTTGATGAGCGCCGGAGTCGGTGACGCGCCGTGATGAGTCTGGCGGTAGGCCTGGATGACAAGGGCGGCCACCCCTGCGGTCAGCGGCGATGACTCGCTCGTCCCGCCAGAGAACTCGACCGAGGACGGCTTCCCCGACAGGGTGGTGCAGTCGAGGTACATGCGGGGATTAGGAGTGCATGCCGCGAAGCTGGTGTCGCCGGGGGCGATGAGATCGTCAGTGAGACCGGACTGTTCGTAACCGCCGGAGCTCAGCCCGCTGATGTTGTCGCTGATCCATCCCTTGATTGCGAAGGGGGGCTGGTATCCATCCGTGCTGGTCTCGGCGTAGAAGCGAAGGTTGTTGGACGCGCCCACGTTGATGACGTTGGGGTCGGTGTCGGGGGACCCAAGAGTGTCGGCCGGCCCGGCGTCACCGGCGGCCACCGTGACCGTGGTGCCCGCGGCCACCGCGGCGTCATTGAACTCCTCGACGATGTCCTGGCTCTGGACCATGGGGAACGGGTTGTAGCCGAACGATTCATTGAGCACGTCGACGTGGTCGACGTTGACGGCATAGTCGATGCCCTGCAGGAGGGCCGAGGTGGTGGAGTACCCGTTCTGAGCGAATACCTTGAGCCCGACGAGGGATGCTCCGGGAGCAACGCCTTCGACTCGGACGCGGCATGGGCCAGACAGGGGTACGGCGCCGAAATGGCTGACGTCGTAGGTCTTACCCTGGGAGGCGATGGCACTGGCGTCGAGGAACGCTTCGCCGGCACCAGTCGGCGCGTCCAGCCCGTCGCCGCTGAAGTCCTGGTAGTCGACGAAGACGTGGCTGCCATTCGGGCGGATGAAGTCCGGATTATCGATGTCGATCCCCTCGGCCATGAAGGCCACCTTCACCCCTGCACCCGTGAACCCGAGCGAACGAGCCGTGGGCTCTGACGGAGTGTTGCTATCGGCGTGGATCAACTCCAACTCCTCGCCGAGGAAGGCGGGTTGGCCCGGAGCCGGGCAGGCCCCCGGAGGGATGGGATTTGTCTTGGAGGCAGCCGCCGGGGTGCCGTCGCCGGCCGGCGGGCTCATGGGCTCGGTGACATCAGGACCTCGAACCGGCGAGTCGGGAATGACCTCCTCGACTGCGGGATTGGCCGCCAGACGGGCGGCCTCTCCGGCAGAAACCGTGGCCGAGATGGCATCGACCAATGAGTAGGGGTGCACCTTCGCTGATCCCGTCTGGCGCAGCTCTCCGACGATCGGATCCTGCGCCATGGCCAGGGTGCGCTCCCGGGCTCCGGCCGCCGGCCCGTTGATGGCGTTCGCCGCCGGCTGGTCTCGGAGGACGACGATCACCGGGACGGTTACGTTCTTCGACAACGCCTTGGCTTCGGCTGCGCTCAAGGACGCTCGCGGCGCGCTCGGAGCCGCGGTCGCCGAAGCGGTGGGCGACGCCGCCGCGACCAGAGGGAAGAACAGGCTCGCCCCGGCCACACAGCAGAGCAGCTTTCTCACGATCGCCCACCTTCCTGGCCGCGACCGTCGTCGCGCCGCCGCTCTGTGCTCAATGCAGTTCGGGCACCCTAGCCGCTCCTCGGCGTTCGAGTACCAGGCGGTAGAGGGTGCAGACCCTCCGCTCGAACATCGCCCGGGACACGCGCAGGTAGCGCACGTAGTGACGGTAGGTGGCCCGGCCGACCAGTTCGGTGGCCTCGCGCTGGCGTGCTTGGAGGCGTCCCTGCCAGAGCTTGAGAGTTTGTGCGTACTGGTCTCCGTCGCTGCGCAGCGCGAGGACCCGGAACGAGGGTTCCGCGGCCGTAACGATGTCGCTGATGTACGGCAGGGTCGACTCGGGGAATACCTCGTCGGTGAAGAACGACGAGACCGCACCGTTCGTCTGGTCGAAGTCTTCGTAGGCGATCGTCTGCAAAGACAGCCGCCCGGCTGGCGCCAACCAACTGGCGCAGTGCTCGAAGAAACCCCGGTACACGTCTCGCCGTTGAGCGATGCTCAACTCGGGGCGGGCGAAGTGCTCGAAGGCCCCGATGGAGATGACGGCGTCGTATGGCCCGTCAGCACGGTGGTCCCGCCAGTCTTCGAGCCGGATATCGGCGTCGGGCTGATGTTCCCCCACGTAGCCCGCCTGGTCGGCGCTGAGGGTCAGGCCGGTCACATGCCCAACGCCGCGCTCACAGGTGAGATACGTCATCATCGCCCCCCAGCCACAGCCCACATCCAGCACCCGGGCGGTCCCGTCCACACGGGCAGCGGTGGCATGCCAATCCAACTTCGCGACCTGGGCCGCCTCCAGGTCGGCTCCTAACTCTCCCGGCCAATAGGCGCACGAGTAGACCATGCGGGGGTCGAGCCACAACTGGTAGAAGTCCCGGCCGACGTCGTAGTGGCGCTCGATGGCCTCCCGGGACGCGCCACCGGTCACGGTGTCAAACCGCTTCGTTCGGGCCCCTGCGTCGCGCCTTCTCCAATCATCGCGGAAACTCTACGGCGTCAGGGTTGTGCAGCCGGGTGACGCGTCCGACACGCGGTGCAAAGGCAGGGCGGTTGCGGAGCCCCGCCCGCCGGCAGCCCCGCCCGCCGGTAGGCTCCCGCGGTGGCAAGTGGAGATATCTTCGCCAGGATCAACAAGGGCATGAACCGGGTCATGGTTCCTCTGGCGGCCTCTTCGCGGTGGCAGTGGCTCGTCGACAGGTACGTGGTAGTCGTCACCTACACCGGGAGACGATCGGGTCACACCTTCAGCACTCCGGTGTTCTATCGGCGACGAGGCGACCGGCTCACCATTCAGGTTGCCCTCGCGGACGGGAAAAGCTGGTGGCGCAACTTCGAAGGCGACGGAGGGCCGATCAGTCTCGGGTTACGTGGCACCGATCGAGCCGGTCATGCGACCGCCAGGCGGGATGCCCGGGGCCGGGTCTCCGTCACCGTCGACCTGGAACAACCGTAAGAGAGTCCGCAGGATCAGACAAGCGAGATTCGGCCTCCCCGACAGGTCCGCGGTGATCAGCCAGAATGTCAACATGACCGAGACGTTCGCTACCCGGTTCACCGCCGTGCGATCCAAGTTCGGCCCACTCGTATGGGGTCTGGACCCATCCCGTTCATTGCTGGATGCCTGGAGGTTGGGCGACACCTCGGACGGACTGGACCGCTTTGCGGACATCGTGCTCGAGGCCGCCAGCGGGACAGTAGGGCTGGTGAAGCCCCAGTCGGCCTTCTACGAGCGGCACGGCTGGCGGGGGATCCGCACCCTCCAACGTCTTATCGGCGACGCCCAAAGCGCAGGTTTGCTGGTCATCGTGGACGCCAAGAGGGGCGACTTCGGAAACACCAACGATGCCTACGCGGAGGCCTACCTCGGGGCCGGCGCCCCTCTGGGAGCCGACGCCCTCACCGTCCACCCCTATCTCGGCCTAGGTGCCATGGGCACCTTCGTTTCCCGCGCCGACGAGGCCGGGAGCTGCTTGTTGGTGGTGATCCGCTCCTCCAATCCCGAGGGGCGGATGGTGCAGTCCGCCACCGATCAGGCCGGGCGCACCGTCGAAGAGGCGCTGCTGGCGGAGATCGGGGATCTCAATGTTCGCCTGGCGCCCGGCGAGATCGGGCCAATCGGAGCGGTCATCGGTCCCACCCACACACATCCGGCCCTCAATTTGGTGGCCGCACAGGGCCTCTTTCTAGCTCCGGGCGTCGGCATGCAGGGCGCCACTGCCGGGGACGTCGCCGAGGTCTTCGCCGCCTGCCCCGAGCGCGTCATGCCGAGCGCATCCCGGTCGCTCCTCGTCGACGGCCCAGACGTCAGTCGGCTACGAGACACCGCGGGAAGACTTGCTGGCGAGTTCCGCGAGCTGCTTCGAGCCCCGTAGATCTGCCGCGGCACAATGGCACGGTGCACCTGGCCCAGCTCAATGTCGCCCGCTTGCGGGCTCCGATCGACGACCCGATCATCGACGACTTTCGCATCAACCTTTCACGAATAAACTCGCTAGCGGAGGCCAGTCCGGGATATGTATGGCGCCTCCAGGACGAAAGCGGCGACGCCACCAGCATCAAACCCTTCGGCGACGAGCTCGAGATCGTCAATCTCACGGTGTGGCAGTCGATCGACGCCTTGGCCGACTTCACCTACCACTCGGGTCACGTGGACTTCCTCCGTCGCCGGCGAGAGTTCTTCGAGGCACCGAGGCAGCCGATCCTCTGCCTGTGGTGGATACCCGCGCGCACGATCCCCACAGTGGAAGAGGCCATCGGCCGTCTCGCGCACCTTCGTGCCCACGGTCCCACGCCCACTGCCTTCACGTTCCGCCATCGCTTCGAACCCGACGACGGCGATGAGGCCCGGCTGGGGCAGCGAGCGCGGCGGGACTAAAGGGCCGGGGGAACCAGATCTGGGACTCGAAGCGTCCAAGAGTCATGACGCACGGGGCAGAGGAGAAACTGGCGCCGGTCGAGCCGGTGGCGGTTACCGACCAAACGGATCGGCGGCCTCGCGGGGGGCGCCGGCGGCGACGGATTGTATTCATCGAGGCCGCTACTGGCGCCGCGGTCATAGTGACGGCGATGGCGCTCGTTGCCACCTCGCTGTCAGGTGGCGAACGGCAGGCTGGGCGCGTCAGTCATGGCCCCAACCCGTCGGTGGTGGAGGTGCCGTTGGGCGACGGGGCACTGCATCTGATCGCTGACGTCCATGACGTCGGCGACAACGGTTCGCTGACACCCGGTTCGGGAACCGTTGCCGGGTTGGTTCGTTCAGAGACGGCATTCGGGTTGGCCCTGACCAGCCAGCTGGCGGCGCAGGCTCACGGCGGGAACGTCGTCGACTCACCGCTCAGTGCGGACCTGGCGCTGTCCATGCTCGAGTTGGGAGCGACCGGGTCTACCGAGACCGGGATAGCCCAGGCGCTGCAAACGGGGACGCTGTCGCCCTCCGCGCAGGCCGCGGCGTGGGCTGACTTGCAAGCCGCGCTCGCCTCGCCGGATGGCGCCGCCATGGAGGTCGCCAACTCGGCTTGGCTGCAAGAGGGTGACAGCTTCGTGCCCGCCTACCTCGACGAACTGGCCCGTGCCTACGGCAACGACGCCTACCTTGCAGATCTCGCTCGCCGCCCCGCCCAGGCTGCGGCCGCCATCAACGCCTGGGTGAGCGACCACACCGGCGGCCGCATCCGTCAGCTGTTGAGCCCGGACGATCTCGGTGCCTACACCGTGTTCGTGTTGCTCAACGCGCTCAACTTCTCGGCGTCATGGGCACCAGACATCAACATGTCCAAAGCCACCGAGACGTTCACCGCCGATGACGGCAGCGCGTCATCGGTCCCGGCGATCGAGAACGATTCGCAAGGTTTAGCCTTGCCCGCCGCAGTCACCGCCGCCTACACCGCAGTCGAGATCCCCTACGCGGGCGGCCGCTACCAGGCGATCGTCATCGAGCCCGCTGCCGGGACCATCAGCCAGTTAATCCAGCACCTGGATACCAGCAGGCTCGACGCCGTCCTGGCTTCCCTAAGGAGTGAGCAAGTCGCGCTCACGATGCCGGCGCTCAATCTCGCCGTCACCCAGAACCTGGACTCTGTCCTGTCCAATCTCGGTATGGACCAGGCCTTCGGGCCGGCCGCGGACCTTTCCGGCATCTCCCCCCAAGCCGGGCAGGTCGCCCTCGTCGAACAAGCCGACGACCTTACGGTGAACCAGACCGGTACCAAATTCTCCGCCGCCACCGGAATCGTCGGAGTCGCGACCGCCGTTCAGTGTTGCATCCGGCAGGTCACCATCGACAGGCCCTACCTTTTCCTCCTCCAAGACAAGACCACCGGGCTCATCTTGGCGGACAGCGTTATAGCCCAGCCGTAGGCTGGAGGGGTGCTCACTGTCTACGGCGCCACCGTCCTGACCTTCATGATGCTGATGTACGCCATGGAACGCCGAAGCAGGTATTTCGTGCTGGCGTTTGCCATCGGCTGTGCCCTGTCCTCCAGCTACGGCTTTCTCAGCGGGGCTTGGCCCTTCGGCGTGGTCGAGGCCATCTGGTGCGGCATCGCCCTTCAGCGTTTCTCCCGTGGCAGCGCCGAGCCCGGACTTAGAGACGCTGTCCCGTGACGTCCCAGATGTGATGGATCGGGTCATGCATCATGTAGCGGGCAATGCTGGCCACGGTGAAATTGGCGCCGTCGCTCCGCCGGCCGGGACAGTCCCAGTCACCGGCTGTTAGTCCCTCCAGTCGGGTCGCAAACCACTCAGCCGCGGCCGTCAGGTCGTCGATGACCTTGGCCGCCGCTTGAGTCTCGTAGGCGTCGTCGACCGCGGACGCGTCCTGGTCCCAGTTGGGGAAGAGCGGGTCATCCTCCGACAACATGAGGGCGACGCGGCCGTCAAAGCGCCGGTATACGTCACGGACGTGACAGAGATACTCCAGCGTTGACCAGGTGTGGTCATTGGGCCGACCGGGGCGGATGGTGCCGTCGGCGACCAGCCCGCGCCAGGTGATGGCGTTGCGACGAATCAGTTCGGGTACGGTCGCCGCGTCGCACGTGCTGGCGTCGAATCCGCACTCGGCGCAGGGCTGCTGGAGCACCCAGGTCCAGTCCTTGTTGTCCGGAGCGATCACCGCCCGACAGTAGCCGGGGCGCCACTCTGGTCTGCTATGACAATTCAGGGTGAGGATCCTCGTGACGGGCAGCTCCGGGCATCTCGGAGAGGCGCTGGTTCGGGTACTCAGCGCGGAAGGCGACGACGTCGTCGGGCTCGACCTGTTGTCGTCCGCCCGTCTGGGCGTGACGGGCTCGATTGTCGATCGGGCGTTGGTGCGGCGATCGGTGGCAGGCGTGGACGCCGTCATCCACACCGCGACCCTGCACAAGCCTCACGTCATCACCCATGACCGAGCCGCCTTTGTGGCCACCAACGTGTCCGGGACGCTCAACCTGCTGGAGGCGGCCGCGGACGCAGGCGTGGGCGCGTTCGTGTTCGTCAGTACCACCAGCACGTTCGGCCGAGCCCTCACCCCTCCTGCCGACGCCCCGGCCGCATGGATCACCGAAGATGTACCCCCGGTACCCAAGAACATCTACGGTGCGACCAAGACGGCGGCAGAAGACCTTTGCGAGCTGGTCCACCGAGATCGCCAGCTCCCTTGCGTGATCCTGCGCACCTCTCGGTTCTTTCCCGAGACCGACGATCGCGACGATATGCGGGCGGGCTTCGACGACCTCAACCTCAAGGTCAATGAGCTGCTCTACCGACGGGTCGACCTCGACGACGTCGTGAGCGCCTGCCGGCTCGCCGTGGCGCGAGCCGGCGCCCTCGGCTTTGGCCGCTACATCGTCAGCGCTACCACCCCATTTGCCCCTGACCACCTGGTCGCGCTTCGAGGCGAGGCCCCCAGCGTGGTGCGGCGCTTGTTCCCCGAATACGAGCAGATCTTCGCCCTACGCGGCTGGAAGATGCTGGCCAGCATCGACCGCGTGTACGTCAACGCCCGGGCCCGCCACGACCTGGGGTGGAGACCGCGGTACGACTTCGCTCACGCCCTCGATTGCCTGCGGGCCGGTCAGGACCCGCGCAGTCCGCTCGCGCTCGGCATTGGCGCCAAGGGCTACCACGCCGAGCCGACCGGCGTGTACACCCCGGGCTCTACGTCGTCGGGGTGATGTCGACGCCGAAGGTGTCGCTGAACGCCCGGTAGTAGGCGTCGTCGTCTGCGATGGCGCCGAGACCGATCCATTCCTCGTCTGAGAGGGTCGGGCGACGGGCGAGGATCTCGGGACCGCCCCACGACACCGGGTAGCGCAGTACCGGCGTGCTGGTGGTAATGGCCTGGTGTACGACCTTGGCCACCTCAAATGGGTCGGTCGCCTGGGCGAGGCCGGCGGCGTAGAACTGGAACATGCGCCGCATGTGGGGCTCGTACTCGCTGCCTGCGTCGGTGGTGTCAACGTTCTTGACGAAGATGGCGCTCTTGGTGATCCCGGGCTCGATGATCGCGACGCGGATCCCGAACCCGGCGACCTCTTGCGCCAATTCCTCGCTCGCGCCCTCGAGGGCCCACTTCGACGCCGTGTACGGGGCCTGGGCGATCGCCGCGAAACGGCCAACCACGGAGGTGATGTTGACGATGGTGCCGCGGCGCCGCTCGCGCATTCCGGGCAATACGGCCTTGAGGCAGCGCAGCGCCCCGAAGAAATTGACGTTCATGACCTCGCGATAGGTCTCGATCGACGCCTCTTCGACGACACCGTTGCCGCCAATCCCGGCGTTGTTGACGAGCACGTCAACCTGCCCCGCCTCCTCGAGAACCTGGGCGAGACCGGCGCGCACCGAAGCGTCGTCTGCGATATCGAGTTCGACGAGTTGGACCTCGACGTGGGCGTCGGCTGCCATGGCGTTGAGCTTGGCGGCCTTCTCGACCGAGCGGACGGTTCCATAGACGGTGTGGCCCTGGGCGGCGAGATGGATGGCGATGGCGCGTCCGATCCCGCTGTTGGCGCCGGTGACGACGGTGACGGGCAGCGGGGGCGGCGTGGTGGTGGTCATGAGCCGATCATGCCAGTTCGCTCACCTTCTGAGCTGAGGGCCCGCCGGGCCTGGCGGGCGGTCCACCAGCCCTGCCAACGGTCGGCGATCAACGTCGACACCACGATGGTCGCCAGCCCGCCCACCACGTCGAGCAACCAGTGGTTGCCAGTCGACAACACCGCCACCGCGGTGACACCCGGGTAGATCCACACCAGCAGGGCCCAACCGCGCCGGCCGAAGATCCGCCACATCGCCAGCGCGGACCACACCGCCCACGAGATGTGCAGCGACGGCATGGCCGCCAGCTGGTTGGCTGCGGTCGCCAGGGTTCCCACATGCCACGATCCGAAGGCGTGGGTGGCGGCGACCACGTCGACGTATCGCTGCGGGTCGAGCAGGCGGGGCGGAGCCATCGGGTAGAGCCAGAAGATCGCCATAGCGATGACGTTGGTGAGGACCAGGCTGGTGCGCAGGGGCCGGTAGAGCGCCGGGTGGCGCCACCAGAGCCAGCCGACGACACCGAGGGTGACCACGAAGTGGGCGTTGTCGTAGTAGTTGGAGACCCACAGCGCCAACGTGTGGTGGCCGGCCACCCAGTGGTCGAGGGCGGCCTCGGGATCGAGGTGCAGGGTCTGCTCGAGCTGCAACGCCGCCCGGGCGTGGGCATAGGCAGCGGCCCGCCGGAGCGACGCCAGATTGTTGACGGCGTCGTAGACCCAGCACAGCCACACGATGACCAGGACCTCGGTCCACCACCGGGGTCGTTGGGTGTTGTCCCGATGGAGGCTGGGCGCCTCGGCGCTGGCAGTCGGTGCGGACACGTTCTTTTCAGTCTAGGGAACCTCATCGGCGTAGGCTCGTAGAGCATGCGAACCACGTCGTCCACCTTGGAGCCGATCGCGGGTGCCCTCGGTGCCACGGTCACCGGCATCGACCTCTCGGAGGTGTCCGACCGCGACCAACTGGACGTGGTGCGACAAGCGCTGGCGGACCACCTGGTCATCTTTTTTCCGGATCAGCACCTGAGCCTCGACGACCTGGAGCGGATCACCGACCTCCTCGGCGGCCGCGACGTCACCCCGTTCGTGACCCCATTGGACGACCGGCCCTACGTGATCCGGGTCATCAAGGAGCCCGGCGACCAACTCAACTTTGCCAACGCCTGGCACACCGATCTGAGCTACCTGCCGGAGCCGCCGGCGTACACGCTGCTACACGCGTGGGACGTCCCTAGCCACGGTGGCGACACGGTCTGGGCCAATCAGTACCTGGCCTACGAGACCCTCTCCGGCGGGCTCAAGGAGACTCTCGCCGGGCTCCGGGCCGTGCACTCGGCGGGGCTGGCATACGGGACCGGAGGGTTTCTCGACAAGGTCAAGGACCTCACCTCTATGGCCATCGCGCCCTCGGCGGAGGCCTACCAGGAACGCACCCACCCGGTGGTCATCGACCACCCCGTCACCCACCGGGCCGCCCTGTATGTCAACTCCGTCTACACCACCCGCTTCGACGGCTGGTCGCCGATCGAGTCGCAAGCCCTGCTCGCCCACCTGCACCGCCACAGCATCAACGAGAATTTCACCTGCCGGCTGCGCTGGGCTGCCCACACCCTGGCCATATGGGACAACCGCTGCACGCTGCACAACGCCCTGAACGACTACTCGGGCGTGCGCCGGGAGATGTACCGAACCAGCGTCAAGGGGACCGCGCCGCAGGCCGTGCCCTGAGCTCAGTCGGCGTCCGTGTGCTCGAAGTACCGACGCGGGGTGCGGACGAGCATGGCGTCGATCTGATCATCGGTCACGCCGTGCTTTTGCAGGTACGGGAGCACCTCGTCGGCGATGTGCAGGTAGTTCCACTGGGTCGCCATGGCCAGGACGTTGGGGTCGATCCAGTCGATGTAGCAGGCCGCGTCCTGCGATAGGACCATCTGGTCTGCGAACCCCCTCTTGCACAGCTCCACCACGATGTCGGCCCGGGCTTCGAACGTGGTGCCGAGGTTGATGCCGAAGCGGTCCATGCCCAGAATGAAGCCGTGGCCGGCGAGCTCGCTCAGGTGGTCAGCGTCCGTACTGTCACCGCTGTGACCGAGGACCACCCGGGTCGGGTCGACGCCTTCGTCGTCGCAGAGGAGTCGCTTGACGGCCAGACCGGTCTGGCTGGCCGGGTGGGTGTGAACCGTGATGGGGGCGCCCGTCCGGCGGTGGGCCTTCGCCACGGCCCGCATCACCCGGGCCACCCCGTCGGTCATGCCCTGGTGATCGATGGCGCACTTGAGGAAGGCCGCCTTCACTCCTGTGCCGGCGATGCCCTCGGTGATGTCGCCCACGAAAAGATCGACCATTGGGTCGGGCACATCGGCGCCGAGCGCCTCACTGAGTGCCGGCCCCCGATAGTGGAAAAAGAACGGGACGTCGTCGTAGGTATAGCAACCCGTAGCCGCCACGATGTGCAGCTCCGGCACTTGGTCGGCGATGCGTTGGATGCGGGGGATATAACGCCCGAGCCCGATCACGGTCGGATCGACAATCGTGCGCACGCCCTGAGCCGCCAGGGCCTGCAGCTTCCCGACGGCATCGGCGACGCGATCGTCCTCGTTGCCCCACTCGTCGGGGTAGTTCTGCTGGACGTCGGCGGTCAGGACGAAGACATGCTCGTGCATGTAGGTGCGCCCCAGTTCGGAGGTGTCGATAGGGCCTCGGACCGTTTCCACCTGTGACATGGCTCAGCCCCCGAAGTGCTTCTTGAGCGCCTTGATCCCGCCCCGATAGGTCCGCTCGGTCATCTGTGCCGCCTGCTCTTCGGTGACGCCGTCCGGCTCGAATGTCCCGGACCAGGTGACCTTGGTGGCCTCACCAGCCGCCGTGAGCTGTATCGTGCCCAGATAGTCAGTGACCGGTATCGGGCCGCTGACGATCGAGTACGAGGTCTTGTACTGGGCGTCGTCCAACTCCTCGAGACGCTCCACGATGGTCATGGTGCCGATCGTGAGTGTTCGCAACATCCCTATGCCCTCGCCCTCCCCCTCGACCTGGAGGCCTTGGATCGAGATGAAAGCGACGAAGTCACCGACCACCTTCCACACGTCATCGATCCCAGCCGCGATCTCGCCTTCGACCTTCGCTTGGCCCATCGACGAACCGTCCCCTCTTGAAGTGTGATGCCGTAGGCGAGTGATCGTAGCGACCTCGTCAACCGCGGGGAGCCGTGGTGCCGGCGAGATAGGCATCCTCGGCCTGGTAGTCGAACAGCTCGGTCGGATAGCCGGCGAGAGTGGGGAATACCTGGCGCCAGTCGCGTCCGGTCGAGACCTCGAGCGCCCAAGCCAGGGTGTCGGTGATCGCCTCGGCGTAACTCGTCGCCTGGCGATAACCGAGTTCGGCGCGGGCGCGCCGCATGTCAGCGACGACTGGGCGGGGAACTGCCCATGGGTGGTTGCCGACGGTCGGCGCCGGCTCCGGTCCGGTCACGAGCACCCGCTCGGTCGACCAGTGCATGAGGTCGTCGACGATGGCACTGATCTCGGCGACGGACGGTGGGTCCAAATCGCCGCAGTTGAGTGTCCGGTTGCCAGGCCGGTCGGCGGCGAGGGTGACCAACTCGGCCAGGTTCGCCGTCGCGGTCGGTTGGAAGACGCTGGTTCCCTCGAAGGGAAGTACCACCTGGCGTCGGCCATCAAGGACCCGCTTGATGAAGTACCACTCGCGCAGGTGATGGCTGTGGCGTCCGTGGATCGCCCCAGGGCGCACAATGGTGACTGGCCACGGGGCCCGTTCGCGGAGGGCACGCTCAACGGCGACCTTGCGGGTGGAGTAGGAGCCATCGCCCGGCGGCAGCGTCGCCCAGTCCTCGGGGATCGGTACCGGCCACGTCGGGAAGGTGGCCTCGTCGGTCGCCTCGTCGAGTGAGCGTCCACCCTCGTCCGAGTAGACGGACAGAGTGGACATAACGATCGCTGCGCTCACTCGATTGCCGAGTGCTATCAGCTGTTCGGCGTGCGCCGGCGTGTAGGCCGTAACATCGACGACCAGATCGATGTCGGACCGGACCACCGCGGTCAGGTCGGCAACCTCGTCTCGGGCCAGCCCGACCCACCTGACCCCGGCCGTGGTCGCTGGCTCGGGGAGGGGTCCGGCGGTGGTGGACGTCACATCCCAGCCCTCTGCAGCCAGCCGTTCGCCGATCGCTCGGCCACTCTGACCCCGACCCCCGATGATCAGCGCCGTCCGCATGGCTCTGAGCTTGCCCGATCACCGCGGGATGTGCAACCTCTGTGTTGCAGATGGCTGGAGCGATCGTAAGGGGGTTGCTGGGCCGACGATCCGGATGTGCGTCTGGTCGAGCGGGCCGATAGCACCGAGACGGACAGACCTCCGTCGTGGTCCGCCCCGTCGAATGGAGGTCTGTCCGTCTGAGTGCCGTTTTCGGCATCGCGGCGGACAGACCTTCGTGGTTGGGCGGGCGGTGACCGCGAGGTCTGTCCGTTTCGCATCCGTCACATCCGCTGGTGGCACCACACCACGCCACGCCGGCACTACTGGGAGCAGAAGTCGAAGATCAATCGGGCCAGCTCGACAGGATTGTCACCCTGAACGCTGTGGCCGGCGTCTTCGACGTGGGCGACGATGGCGTCGGGTCGCCGGCGCAATAGCTCGGCTTCGTCGTCGTCGTCGACGACGGACTGCGGTCGCATACCCCGGACGAGCAGGAGTGGCACCTCGAGACGGCTGATCGCCTCCCAGAGCGAGGAGAAGTCGGTCGGGCGTTCGGCCCGCTCGGCGAAACGACGGTAGCGCCACACCCAGGTGCCGTCGGGTTGCTGGACGGCGTTGTGGAGGATCCCGCGCCGCAAGGAGGCCACGGTCCGGGTCGGGTTGTGCTCGATGGTGCGGGCGAGAAGCTCATCGAAGCTGGCAAAAGACTCAGGCCCGTTGACGAAGGCCGAGATGGCGCTGGATTTCTCCCGGTTGACCCCGGGCGTGATGTCGACGAGGACAACCCGCCGTACCAACTCCGGCGCGGCGTCGGCGAGCGCCAGCGTCGTCACGCCACCGAGGGACATGCCGACCACAGCTTGGGCATCGGGCGCCAGCTGTCGTACCGCCTCGGCGACGTCAGACGCGATGGTGGTGACGTCGAGGCTCCCGGCTCGACCCGCGTCGGAATGGCCGTGACCAGGTAGGTCGATTGCCACCAGCGGGCGCGCCAGCGCCAAGGCGACGGTGTCCCAGGTGTGGGCGTTCTGGGCGCCGCCGTGCAGGAGAACCAGCTCAGGTGGGGACTCGCCCCAGAGTAGGGCGCTGAGTCGTCTGTCCGGCTCCACCTCGACCGACACCCGTTTGACGACCGGCGGTCCGTCGTACAGTACGCCGAACTCCTCGGCGTTCTCGTGGAACAGGGAGAACTCGTCGTAGGCCATGGTCACAGTCTGGCGGCCCGGCGTTCAGAGGGCGAAGCCCGGCGCTGAGTGGGCGAAGCCCGGCGCTTAGCGGGCGAAGCCCGCCGCCGCCTCCACCGCGGCGCCAGTGGCCAGTAGGAGCTCCTCGCTCCTGGCTGGGCCGGCCAACTGCAGGCTGGTGGGTAGCCCATGTGCCGTCGCCACTGGGAGGGACAGCGCCGGCACCCCCGCCAGATTAAAGGGGGCGACGTAGCGGATCTCCGTCAATCGTCCCGGTTCTTCGAGGGGTGGCGCCGAGGCGGCGAGAGTGGGGAGCGCCAGGACGCCGACCCAGGCGAACGCTCCCGCCAGTTCGCCGGCCCAAGCGCGAGCCTGTTCCCACGCCTCGGCGAGCTGGATACCGGTGATGGACGCCGCGGTCTCCAGCCGGGCGCAGACATCCGGCGACAATTCGCTGGCGTGCTGGCGCCAGAGGTCGGCGTGCACCCGCCAGGCCTCGACGCCAAGGATGGTCATGGTCGCATTCGTGGCCGCGTCCCAGCCGGGTAGTTCCAGATCGACGACATCGAATCCCGCGGCCGAAAGAGCGGCGTCTATGGCCGCGTCGATGTGGGACTCCGCCGGGAGCCGGACCCGGCCGACCCGGCTCGCAGCTTGACGAGCAGGCTCGAAGCCCGGCTCGAGCAGGGCCATGCCCTGGGCCACGCCGGCGACGGTGCGCGCCATCGGGCCCACCGTGTCGAGCGACGAAGCCAACGGCAGCACGCCCTCGAGGGACACTCGCCCCCACGTGGTCTTGAGTCCCACGACCCCGCAACACGCGGCGGGGATCCGGATCGACCCGCCGGTGTCGCTGCCGAACGCGATGTCGGCCTCGCCCGCACCGACTGCGACGGCCGAGCCGCTCGATGATCCGCCCGGTAGGAGGCTTGGGTCAAGCGGATTGACCGGCGTGCCGAACCACGGATTGATACCGGTCACCCCGTAGGCCAGCTCGTGGAGGTTCGTCTTTCCCACGATCGTGACCTCGCCGGCCACCTCCCCTGCTCGGGTTCCGGCCAGGCAGGCAGCATCGTCGTCCGCCGGGGCGGCGGTGGCGGCGATCACCCGTGACCCGTTGGTGGTGGGGACGCCGGCCATGTGGATCAAGTCTTTGACCGCAACCCTCAGTCCGGATGAGCCAGCGGTCTCGAAGCGGGTGATGAAGGTCGCCACCGCAGCAGCCTCCCACAGGCTCGACAGCACTGGGGGGGAGGTGCTGTACTCGATGGGTCGAGCAGAGGGGGAGACGTGACCGTTACCGAGAGCGACCAGGTCCGCCAGCCGTACAACAGCGATCCGCAACGGCTGGTCCACGACGCCGACGCCCACCTGATGGAGACGCCCACATGGCTCCGTGACCATGCCGACGCGGCCATCCGGGACCAAATCGCACCCCTTCGCTACCCCGGGGGCAACGAGCTGCGCCAAACGGGCGACCCCGCCGACCAGCAACGGGATCTGCAGGTGGCGTTCGACCACCTGGCAGAGCGGCACCGGTCCCACGAGTACCGGGCGGTCGAGGCTCAGGAGATCATGTTGCGGAAGAACTTCGCGGCGACCGGTTCATTCTTGCCCGAGGACCGTGGCCGGGCGCTCGACCTCTTGGGGTTCTCGAGCCAGTTGGTGTTCAACACCTTCCACAACCGGCGGCTCCACGACTGGGAACACGCGGGGGACACCGATCTGGCATACGGGGTGGCCCGCGCCCACAACCGCGGCATGCTCGAGTTCTGCTCGGCCGATCCCCGCCTCCTGGCCACCAGTTACGTGCCGCTCGTCGACTTCGACCGGGCCGCGGCGATGGCCAACGAAGCGATTGCTGCGGGGGCAGCCGCCCTGCTCGTGGCCTCGGGCTGCCCTCGGGAGCATTCCCCGAGCCACATCGCCCTGGACCCCGTATGGGCGCGCGCCGAGGAAGCGGGTATTCCGATCGTGTTCCACGTCGGCGGAACCGGCGACCTGATCGACGCCGGCTACTTCCGCAACGGCTTACCGGTGCCCCCGGACTTCCACGGTGGCGAGGAGAACTTCCGCTCCGTCGACTACATGGCGATCCCACACCCGCCCATGCAGACGCTGGCCACCATGATCTTCGACGGCGTCCTCGAGCGGTTCCCGGAACTGCGGATCGGGGTCATCGAGCAGGGAGCCATCTGGTTGCCGTCGTGGATTCGCCAGATGGAGTCGGCGGTGGAGGCGTTCGGTCGCCACGAGGAACGGCTGCGGGCGCTGTCGCTGCGCCCCTGGGAGTACGTGCGGCGCCAGGTGCGAGCCACCCCGTACCCAACCGAGGACGTCGGGTGGATCATCCGGGAGGCGGGGGCCGAGGTGTGCCTGTTCTCCTCTGACTATCCCCACGTCGAAGGGGGCCGGCGACCCATCGAGCGGTTCGAGGCTTCATTGGGTGACGCGTCCGCCGAGGTGCGCCGGGCGTTCTATTGCGACAACTTTCTCGACCTGATGGGGACGGCCGCCTCCGCCCTGGATCGCTAACTCTGATTAGGAGTTGACAGGAAAGGATATGAAAAATATCCATATCCTATGCGAGTTGGTAACCAGCTGGAGGGAGCCGGCGGGGTTGCTGGCGGGCAGCCGCTGTCGGTAGTGGTCCAGGACCTGGAGGAGGCCGCGGGGCGGCTGGACCAGACGCAGGACGGAGCGGGAGAGCTCGCCGGCGGCCGGGCGCTGTCGGTGGGAGAGGCGGACGCGGCGGGTGATCCGGCCGTGGCGGAGGCAATCGCTTCGTTCGTGCACCGGTGGCGTTACGGTCTTTCGTGTATGCGTGCTGACGTTGGGTCACTGGCCGGCGCCTTGCGTCGGGCCGCAGCCGCGTACCGGAAGGTGGAGGCCACGATCACCGCGGCGGAGCGCGGATGATCATCACGGGCGACCCCTACGCGTTGGACGGGTTGGCAGTCGGGATGGGCACGCTGGCGGAGGAGCTGGCCCAGGCTGCGGGGGAGCTGTCGGCAATCGAGACGGAGACCTGGCGGGGTCCGGCGGCTGATGCGTTCAAGGCGGTGATGCATCAGCAGCCGGGCCGGTACGTGACAGCGAGCGAGGCGTTCTTCGCCGCCGCCGGCGCCATCGCCGCGTACGCAGCGGCCCTCGAAGACGCCCAAGCGGTCTTGGTTCGAGCCGAGCTGCTGGCCGAGTCTGGACAGGCCGGGCAGGCGGGGCAGGAGGCGGCAGACCAGCAACTGGCCACGGCGATGCGCGCCAACGCCATGGAGGATCTCGCCGCGGCCCAGGCGATCGCGGTGCTCCGCGCCGCCGAGCAGGCCGCGCCGCAACGCCCCGGCCTGTTCGGCCGGCTCGTAGGCGACTGCTGGCACGACGTGGTCGGCTCCTCGGTCAATGTGGTCATCGGGTTCGGCAAGGGCACGGTGGCGATGGCCGAAGGGCTCTACCAAGCCGGGTCGCTCTACGAAGCGCAGAGCGACCCGCTCTTTGGCTGGTTCGATCCGGGCGCCCAGGCCCGAGCCGACGCCGAGCTGGAGGCACTCGGCTCCGACGCGACCGAGCACCCCGTGGCTTTTGCCGAGACGATAGGCAAGAACATGGTCGACTGGGACGAGTGGTCCCAGAACCCCGACCAGGCCCTCGGGGAGATATTCCCCAACATTCTGTTGGGGATCGCAACCGACGGCGCGGGTCCGGCGGCCGAGGCGGGCACCGAGGTCGGCGAAGCTGTTCAGAGTGTCAGCAAGGTGGCCGAAGTGGCCAGCCAGACTTCGGCCGAACGGCAGCTCGCTAAGGAAATACTACGGTCGCCGACCGTCACTGACGCGAAACTTCAAAAGGTCGTCGAAGATCTCTACAAGGGCGTAAAGTATCCGAACCGAGTCGGCACGGGCACCACGGCCGACGCGGTTCGGAACGAACTCGAAACGGGCAAGCCGACTGGCGGCACTTTCCATCTCGATAAGGCCACGCAATACGCTCGAGCGCTAAGCAAACGTCTCAAGATGGATTTGAATTACTACGATCGGCTTGTCGCTCAGTCGTTGCTGGATGATCTCAAGGACGCTTTAGGAGGACACCGGTGAAGGCGGAGGATGTCGCGTTTGTGGGTGATCTGGCATATCGAGTGCCAGCTCTAATGCCGGCGCTCCAGGAACACCTGGATGACTATGACTCCCTACTTCCGCACGTGTTCATGGGCGATGTCAGTCGATGGGTTGTTGAGCGGTATTGCGCGACGCCAGACGATCAGGATCTTCACGCATTGCTGGATTTCATCGAATCGACTTTCGAGACGCTTGGGAATGAAGATCGGGAGCTCATAATGGCTTCGTTCCTAGAGAATCTGCCGAGGACGGGCGAGAGCGGCGCCGGTGTCTGGGAATTGATTGGACCGACTCTTCGAGAAGCCGGTCTGCCAGATTGAGTCACGTTCGACGAGAGGGACTGCCCTGCCGTGACCCGCTATTCCCTGACCAAAGACCAAGTCCAGCTTCTCCGTGTTGTCGCCGAGGGCGGTGGAGTATGGGACGCGCGCCGGATCGATATCACGTTCTCGTCACGATACGGGGCGGCGGAGACGACGATCCTTCGCCAACTCGAGGAACTCAAAGGACTTGGGTTGCTAGCTCAGGACACGGACGGTCTTGGCGTCGGAGGACGCTGGGCGGTCACCTCTGAAGCCAAGACCTACGTTGAGGGTTGCTGAATCTACTGAGCAGGTCGGCTTGAACGCAGTTCGATCGCCGGCCCCGCCTCCACGGCGGCCACGGCAGAATGACAACGTGATCACCTCCACGCACGCCATCATCTATGCCGACGACGCCGACGCCACCCGGGCCTTCTTTCGTGATGTGTTGGGGTTGGCCAACGTCGACGCCCATGGCGGTTGGCTCATCTTCAAGCTGCCGCCCGCCGAGTTGGGCATCCATCCCTCTGGCGGAGCGGCGCAATCGGGCCACCACGAGCTGTACCTGATGTGCGACGACATCAACGCCACGGTCGAGGACCTCGAGGCTAAGGGCGTTGAGTTCACGTCCCCTGTTACGGATCAGGGGTTCGGGCTGCTCGCCACCTTGCGAGTCCCGGGGGGCGGTGAGATCGGGCTGTACCAACCCAAACACCCGACGGCCTACGACCTGCCCGACTGATACTGGCAGAGATGGACACCAGATCGACCCTCGCCGATGAGGTGCGGGCCGAGGCGCGGGATTGGTTCGAGCGACAGTGGGATCCCGCTCGACCCCTGGGCGAATGGTGGGAGATGCTGGCTCGCTCCGGGTGGGGGTTCCCGTCCTGGCCCCAAGCCTGGTTCGGCCGCGGCCTTCCTCCCGATCTGGCGGTCGTCGTCAACGAAGAGCGCGCCCGGGCCGGGGCGACGGGACTCCCGGAGACCCTCGGGACCAAGGCGATTGCGCCACTGCTGGTAAGCCGCGGCGACGACCTCCAACGACAGCGATACTTGCTGCCGACGATCTCTGGGCAAGCGATCTGGTGTGAGCTGTTCAGTGAGCCGGGGGCGGGCTCGGACCTGGCCAGCCTGGCCACCCGGGCCGGTCGTGACGGCGACGAGTGGGTTATCAACGGGCAGAAGGTGTGGTCGTCGGGGGCACCCGTGTCCCGCTGGGGATTGCTCGTCGCCCGGACCGATCCGGACGTGCCGAAGCAACGAGGACTCTCCTGTTTCGTCGTCGACATGCACAGCGCGGGCGTGGAGACGCGCCCGCTTCGAACCATGACTGGTGAGTACAAGTTCAGCGAAGTTTTCCTCGATGACGTGCGAGTGCCGGCGACCGACGTGGTCGGGGAGATCGGCCGCGGCTGGGATGTCGTCAAAGACACGCTCGCCCTGGAGCGCAAGGTCATCGGGCCGGCCAGCGGTAGCGGCGGCATGGTCGACAACAACCGGATCCCCGCCCTCGACCGCCCCGCCGGCGACGTTGCCGCCGAGGAACGCGCCGGCCGCCAGCGGGGGGCCATGGTCACGGGGGCGGGTGGCATGGCCCTGGTTCGGACGCTGCTCGAGTGCTTCGGTGGCGCCGATGATCCGGTGACCCGCCAACAGGTCGCCGGCCTGTACTGCCTCCAGGAGGTGGTGCGCTACACGGCCCTGCGAACCCGGGCGAGCCAACGTCGCCGCGAGCAGCCTGGCTTCGGGCCCGGGCCCGCCGCCTCGATCATGAAGCTCCTGACCGGCCGGTCCGCTATCGCCCTGCGCCAGGTGGCCCTGCGGATTGAAGGGCCCCGAGGGATGCTGTTCGCAGCGGACGCGCCCCTCGGTGGCGTGGTCCAGAAGCTCACTCTGGCCAGCCCGTCGATGGCGATAATGGCCGGAACCGACGAGATCCAGAAGAACATCATCGCCGAACGGGTGCTCGGCCTCCCGCCCGAGCCGTCGTCGGGCAGAGATGTTCCGTGGCGCCAGCTCCACGCCGGTCGCCCGACTGGCGGACCTCGCTGAGCGGTCAGGACCGGCGCGACCCTCGCCCCGCTGGCTCGTACCCGTACTCGATAGACCGAGATCGCCCACATCCCGCCGTTTCCCGCTCAGTCAGAGTGACCTAAGTGACGAGGTGGGCAGCGGCTGGCGTGAGTGGGGTAGCGGGGCGGGCATGGCAGGATGCTGCTCCGTTCATGTAAGTGCGGAGCAGCATCCTGCCGGCACCGGTCCCGCTGCCCGGCCTGCCGCTGCCGGCCCGCGACCGAACCCCCCGCGAGATCGCACCTCTAGCGAATCGAACAGGTGTTCGATAACGTAGGCCACATGGGCTACGACAACCCGCCGGTGCCATGGCGGGACCTGGAGGCGGCCCTGTCCGACCGCCCCGGGACCACTGGCCGCCCCGGGACGGACGGCCGCGCCCGGCCGTTCCCTTCGCAGGGTGACGGGGGAGACAGCCCGGCCTGGTCGTACAAGCGGGCCCCCTACCGGCCCCCCGCAGATCTCGCCCCCCGGCGGGCCGGCGCCGGCGTGCCCTACGCCGAGCTGCACTGCCACTCCAACTTCAGCTTCCTCGACGGGGCGTCCCACCCCGAGGAGCTGGTCGAGGAGGCGGCCCGCCTGGGCCTGGAAGCGCTGGCGATCACCGACCACGACGGCATGTACGGGGTGGTCCGCTTCGCCGAGGCGGCCCGGGCCGTGGGGATGCCGACGGTGTTCGGCACCGAGCTCTCCCTCGGGCTGACCTGCCCGCAGAACGGAGTGGCCGACCCGGAGGGCACCCACCTCCTGATCCTGGCCCGTGACCCCATTGGCTACACCCGGTTGTGCCGAGCCCTGTCGGTGGCCCATCTTTCCGGTCGGGAAAAAGGGCGGCCCTGGGTGGATCTCGAGACCCTCGCCGTCATCGGGGCCGGGGCGCTCCCGGACCTGGCCGCCGCGGGCGAGCAGTCCGGCATCACGGTGGGGCCGGCCGCGGCCACCAGTGCCGACCACTGGGTGGTGCTCACCGGGTGCCGCAAGGGGATCGTCCCCGCGGCTCTGATTGCCCACGGGCCGGCCCGGGCCGCCGCCGAGCTGCGCCGCCTGCAGGTCAGCTTCGGTCCGGCCAACGTGGTCGTGGAGTTGTGGGATCACGGCGACCCTCTCGACTCGGCCCGCAACGACGCCCTCGTCGCCCTCGCTGACCGTTCCTCCGCCGAGATCGTTGCCACCAACAACGTCCACTACCACCACCCCTCCCGCCGGCCGCTCGCCACAGCCCTGGCTGCGGTGCGGGCCCGGCGCAGCCTGGACGACATCGACGGGTGGCTACCCGCGGCGGCGGCCGCCCACTTGCGGGGCGGGGGTGAACAAGCCCGTCGTTTTGCCCGCTACCCCGGCGTGGTGGAACGGGCCGCGGCCCTCGGCCGGGACTGCGCTTTCGACCTGGCTCTGGTGGCGCCCAACCTGCCGCCGTGGCCCACCCCCGAAGGGCACAGCGAGATGAGCTGGCTGCGACATCTGACCGAGGGGGGCGCCATCCGCCGCTACGGGCCGCGTCACGCCGCCCGTCATCCCCGGGCGTGGCCCCAGATCGACTACGAGCTGGACCTGATCGACCAGCTCGGCTTTGCCGGCTACTTCCTCATCGTGACCGACATCGTGGAGTTCTGCCGGGCGCACGACATCTACTGCCAAGGGAGGGGGTCGGCGGCGAATTCGGCGGTGTGTTATGCGCTCGGGATCACCAACGCCGACGCCGTGGACCTCGGCCTGCTCTTCGAGCGGTTCCTTTCCCCCGAGCGTGACGGCCCGCCGGACATCGACGTGGACATCGAGAGCGGCCGGCGGGAGGAGGTGATCCAGTACGTGTACCGCCGCTACGGGCGGGGGTGCGCGGCGCAGGTGGCCAACGTGATCACCTACCGGCCCCGTTCCGCAGTGCGGGACATGGGCAAAGCCCTGGGCGCCGCTCCCGGCCAGCTCGACGCCTGGTCCAAGCAAGTTGACGGCTGGGGGCCACTCTCGGCTACTGCGGCCCTGGCTGACCACGAGATCCCCGATGCGGTGATGAGCCTGGCCGGCGAGGTCCAACATTTTCCCCGACACCTCGGCATCCACTCGGGGGGCATGGTGCTCTGCGACCGGCCCGTGGCCGAGGTGTGCCCGGTGGAATGGGCCCGCATGGCGGACCGCAGCGTCCTGCAATGGGACAAGGACGACTGCGCCGCAGCCGGGCTGGTCAAGTTCGATCTGCTCGGGCTGGGGATGCTGACCGTGTTGCACGCCACGGTCGACCACGTGCGGGCGTTCCACGGGGTGGAGGTGGACCTGGCCCGGCTGGAGCAGGAGCCGGCGGTGTACGAGATGTTGTCACGGGCCGACTCGGTGGGGGTGTTCCAGGTGGAGAGCCGGGCCCAGATGGCCACCCTGCCCCGGCTCAAGCCCCGCACGTTTTATGACCTGGTGGTGGAGGTGGCGTTGATCCGGCCCGGGCCCATCCAGGGCGGGTCGGTGCATCCCTACATCCGCCGGCGCAACGGGGCCGAGCCGGTGACGTACCTGCACCCGCTGTTGGAGCGCAGCCTGGCCAAGACGCTCGGGGTGCCGTTGTTCCAGGAGCAGCTGATGCAGATGGCCATCGACGTAGCCGGCTTCACCCCGGCCGAGTCGGACCGGCTGCGCCAGGCCATGGGCTCCAAGCGCAGCGTGGAGAAGATGGAGCAGCTGCGGGCCCGGCTGTACGCGGGGATGGCCGAGCGGGGGATCGTGGGTGCGGTG
>Ga0302325_10002379_pt1 | contig 45762 bp, 39 predicted proteins | sample Palsa_T0_2_FD_201948 | JGI IMG/M metagenome (GOLD analysis project Ga0302325, IMG submission 201948) | Peat permafrost microbial communities from Stordalen Mire near Abisko, Sweden - Palsa_T0_2 | ecosystem: Environmental > Terrestrial > Soil > Palsa > Peat permafrost | place: Sweden: Abisko...
TCACAGCAACCGGAGCTGCCGGTCCGGCTGCGGCCGTCTGACCGGTACCACCCGGCTGAGCAGGGCTGGATCGATCGCGGCCAGGAAGGGGGAGGGACCGGTGGCCGGTGGACTCCCGGGGCCGTCCGCCCGTCCCCGGTGGCTCGCACAGGTGAGAAACAGCCGCGCGCGGGCTCTCGTCATCCCGACGAACAGCAGCCGCCGTTCTTCAGCGGCATCCACCGTCCGCCCGGGCGGCTGGACTGCCTGGGGACCAGGAAAGGTCCCTGGGCGCCACAGCGGCAGCAGGCCGCGCTCGCAGCCGGCGATGAACACCACGCCGAACTCCAGGCCCTTCGCCGCATGCAGGGTCAGCAGTGACACCGCGTCGGCCCGCGGGTCCAGCGCGTCCGCCTCGCCGTCCAGCGCGATCCCGGTCAGGAATCGCTCGATGTCGTCGCCGCACCGCCGGGCGAGCGGCGTGAGCACCTCACCTGCCGCCAGGATGTCCACCGCGGCAGCGGCCCGGCCGGGCAGCAGCGCCGTGAGCCGCCGCACCGCCGCCTGCAGCCTCCGGGCGACGCCGTCCCGGCCTTCGCCGGACCCGTTCCCCGCAGCGCCGCCCGGCGCAGGCGCCTCTGGTCCGCCTCCGCGGATCTCCCTGATGAGATCCGGGACACCTGGCCTGCGGCTGAGCCGGTCGTGTGATCGTTTCTGAAACGGCAGGCCGGCCCGGGACAAGGCCTGCACGAGCGGGCTGGCCTGAGCGTCGGTCCGGTAGAGCACGGCTACGTCGGACAGGGCCAGCGCCGCGTGCCGTTGCCGGGCGTCCAGGCGGCCGGAATCAAGCGAATGGAACGAGGACCCGCCGATCAGGCGATCGATCTCGCCGGCGATCCAGGCACCTTCCGCCTGCTCGCTCGCGGCCTCGTGGAAGACGATCGTTGGCCCCCCGGGCACCGCGCCGGGAGGAATGCCGGCGGGCGCCGCCGCGTCCAGGTGCCGTCCCGGTACGAGCGTCGCCGGGGCGATCGCCTGGACCGAAGCCTTGACGATGGCGGGGGCGGACCGGTAGTTGCGGGTGAGATAGGCCGTGCGCGCCGCCGGGTAGTCGGCGCTGAAGCGCAGGAAGAATCCGACGTCCGCGCCGCGAAATCCATAAATGGCCTGATCGGGATCGCCGATCACGGTGAGGCCGTGTCCTTCGCCGGTCAGCAGGCGGAGCAGGTCGTACTGCTGCTCGTCCAGGTCCTGGTACTCGTCCACGCTGATCCAGGGCCAGCGGTCGGGCAACTTCGCGGCGATGGCCGGCTCCGCCCGGAGCAGCCGCACCGCGAGGGGGATGAGCTCATCCACATCGACCAGGCCACGCCTGAACAGTTCCGCGCGCAGCGCCTCGCGTTCGCCGGCCGTCCCTTCGCCGGCCGCCCCTTCGCCCGTCCGGCGGCCGGTTTTCAGCGCGGTGATCAGCCGGCGTCCGTCCCGTTCGTTGCCGGTGACGCTCGTGGCTGCCTCGAGCCGGGCCGTCTCGTCGGCCACCGCGTAACCGGACGGCAGGCCGGCCTGCCCGGGATGCTCGCCGAGTATTTTCAGGGCCAGCCCGTGAAACGTGGTCACCAGGACCTGCGAAGCCCTCCCTGCGGATGGAGGACCGCCCGGGTGCAGGAGGCTGGCGAGCCGCTGCCGCATCTCCTCGGCCGCGCGCCGGCTGAAGGTGAGGGCCGCAATCCGCTCCGCGGGTACGCCTTGCCCGATGATCGCAACGGCGATCCGGTGTGTCAGCGTGCGGGTCTTTCCGGTCCCCGGACCAGCGATGATCATGAGAGGGCCATCAGCCCGTGCTGCGGTGCGCTGTTCCTCGTCCAGTTCGGCCAGTAGCGCGGATGATGCGGTCGCCGGGGCGGTGGCCGGCCGCACGGCGCCTGGCCCGCCGGTCCCCGCAGGCTCCGCGGACGACCGGCGGGTGGCGGCTTCCAGAGATCCGGCCGGCGGGGCCGATACGGCGCGTCCGCTGGCGTGGTCTTCGCCGTGCCCGGAAACGCTCCCGGCCTGGCTTCGTCCCGCTGGGCCGTTCCGGCGGCCCGCAGCACCTGCGGCGCGCGCCGCGGAGCCCTGGCCCGGCATATCGAAGAGCGCGCCGGAACGGTTGAGTTCGCCGGAACGGAACAACCGGATGCGGCCGTACTCCCCGTCGTATCCGGCATCCTTGATGACCTCGCCCCGGCGCAGCCCGGTTATCGCTTCGGTGAGTGGCGACCCGCCGATGCGGGCCAGCTCCTCCGCCGGCACGTCCCGCAGGATCGCCAGTTCCGGCCCGAAAGCAGCCACCAGCCGGTCAATGACGGCGTTTACGCTCTTGCTCTTCGGCCCCACCGAGAGGATCTCGCTAATGATTTCCGCGAGCGGGACGAGATTATTGAAGCCAGCGGCGCCATCCGGCCGGTAGCCATCGGGGCGGTCAGCGAGTTCCGCGACCCGGTGCAGGACCCCGACGGTAAGTGGTTTATGACACTCGGGGCAGACCCCGTCACGCTCGCGAGTTTGCTCGGGCTCGAGCCGGATCCCGCACTTACGGTGCCCGTCCAGGTGATACTTACCCTCTTCCGGATAGAACTCGATCGTGCCGGCCAGGCCGTCTCCGGTGCGGAGGGCTTCGGCGATCGAGAAGAAGTCCATCGCCGACGTGAAAGTCGTCGCTTCCCGCCCCAGCATCGGCGGTGAATGGGCATCGGAGTTACTGGCTAGTTGATAGCCGTCCAGGGACGAGCACATCCAGTTCATCCGCGGATCCGATGACAAGCCCGTCTCTACGGCAAATATCTCCGCAGCAAGATCGCCGTAGCAGTCGGCGACCGCGTCGAAACCGGACCGTGAACCAAGAACAGCGAACCATGGTGTCCAGATATGCGCCGGAACCAAGTAGCAGCCGGGCCCCGCTTGAAGCGTGATCTCGAGCAGGTCGCGTGAGTCAAGGCCGAGGATGGGCCGTCCATCAGACGCCAGGTTCCCGACCTTCGCCAGAGAACCCGTGATGCGGTCGGCCGCCTCGAACGTCGGAGCGTATATCAGGTGATGCACTTTCCGTGTGCGCTCGCCGCGGCGATAGATAGTAGAGATCTCAACGGAGAGCATGAATCGCACGGGCTGCTCACACGCGGCGGGCACGCGCAGGTCCCTTTCCAGATCAGGCCGGAGCCGCAGCAGCCCGGCTTCGGCGGGAACAAGACTGTTTTTCAGTTCGTCTGCCCATGCGGGATGGGTGAAGTCCCCGGTGCCAACCACGCTGATGCCCTTGCGCAGTGCTCCGGCGGCGAGGTGCGGGATGTCGCAGTCCCTGCTGCAGGCACGAGAAAACTTTGAGTGGATGTGGAGGTCGGCGTGGAACATCGCCGTTTCATCGCCTCTTCTCGCCGTGCGGTCACTGGCCGCCGTAACCGGCTCCGATCCTGCCATGCCAGCTGCGCGAATAAGCCGGAACGCCCGCTGATCCTGGCCGGCGGGCCGGGGGACGCCGGGCCGGTGAGCCGGGACGGCGCTGGCCCCGCCGCCGCCGTGTCGGCCCCAGGGCCGCGGGGGAAAATCGTCCCGTCCCGCGACGACCTGCGAAAAGCTGCTGACGGAGACGGCCGCGGGCGGCCGCGACGCCAGGCCGGGGCCAGCGCATGGGTGGCCGCGGGAGTTGGTGGCCGGGCGTGCGACACAATGGTGACAAGACATGGCCGAGCTGAATCTCGCCGCCACCTTCGGGGCCGGTCCACCGGGTGCCACGGCGGCCGGCGCAACTTCTGCACGGCAGGCCGGCGTGCGGCCCGGCCGGGGCAGAACCAGATAACCGCAGCGCCCCGGCACAGCGGGTTTAATCGGCGGTTCGCTGGAACTAAGTCGTTAAGAGAGCAGTACGAGCATTTTGGGCACTTGCGTCAAGCACATGCGCGGTGGCGTAGCGCAGCGGGCTTGGTGAGATGCGCCTATGCCTTAAACGACAAGAGAGGAGGACGCCTTGTTGAAGGATCTCGCGGCGCTGACTCCGCCGGCGGTAGTTTGCGTCGCGTTCCTCGTCGGCCTAGTCCTGTTGCTGCGCCGTGAGATGGCGCCGAAGCGGAGAGTGCGTGAAGACCCCGGCGGGGAACACGATATTTCCGGCAACGGCATTATCGACGTCAACGCCCCAACATCGGCCACTAGACCAGATGAGCATGATGACGCTGACCGATCGTCTCGTGATGACGCGGGCTGATCATCTGGCCAGTACTGTTCAGCTAACTAACTGCCCACCCGGCAAGAGATCTGCTTGTGCCTGCGTTGGCGCTGAGCTTGCACTTAGAATCACCTCAGAGTTAGGAAGAACGCGCTCAACACGGCAATCGTCACCGCACGGCAGGAATGCTAACAGGTACTCAGGGCCTGATTACGGAGAGTTACTACGTGCTGCGCAGTAGTTCAGGCTTGGCTGCTTGGCAGATGCTGACTTTGTACTAAGGTGCCAATCTTCATGCCCCCCTGAATTGGCAACGGCAACATGGTGGGTATATCTTCAGTTCAGAAATATATGTGATCCACAGAAGGGCTGGTTCCATGGCACAGAAGGTTCAGGTGCTTCTCGTCGATGATCTTGACGGCGGCGAGGCGACCGAGACCGTATCGTTTGGTCTTGATGGCAGCTCGTATGAGATCGACCTGAGTTCGGCTAACGCAGACAAGATCCGCAAAGAGTTGGCCCTCTACATCGACCACGCTCGCAAAGTGAGCGCGCCCACTCGGCGCCGCCGGCCGCGTACCGGCCCGGGCCGTCAGCGCAGCGCAGAAATCAGGGACTGGGCGAAGCAGCGCGGTTACCACGTAAACGAGCGCGGGCGTATTCCCGCTTCGATCGTTTCCGAGTACGAAGCCTCGCACTAAGACCGCAGTAACTAAGCGGGCGGGTGCTTTCCGTCGTATCCCGCACGGCGGCCCTCCCCGACCGGCTGTGTCCGGGAGGGCCACGGGTCATACCCGTCTTCCAGTGTTCCCGTGGCAGGCATACGATTGCAGCAAGGACACAGCACCGAACACAGCGCAGTCCCGCGGCTCTTGCTCTCGGCCGCGGCGAATGTGAGGCCGCACCGGCCGCCGCCTGGTTCGCATCCGAGCCTGCGGCCCGGGAGGCCATCATCCCGTGCGGCCGCCGCCGCCCGCCGGGGGGATGCCAGCGTCGGCATGGATACGTATTGGCTGGCACCGTCTCAGCGCCGGGCTCCCGTTCGCTTGCGGCGTAGCGGGAACACCACAGGCCATCGGCGCGGTTTCATGGGATGAACGCTGTCCCTACGGGGAACTTCTACCGTATGACCTACGGCACGAAGTGCACCGCCGGGGCACGCGGCTACGATGCGGACAGGGCAGGGTTTCACTCGTGGCACCTGTCTGACCGCGCTGTGAGGAGAGCAACGATATGTTCGAGAGGTTTACCGACCGAGCGCGGCGGGTTGTGGTCCTGGCTCAGGAAGAAGCCAGGATGCTCAATCACAACTACATCGGCACCGAGCACATCCTGCTGGGCCTCATCCACGAGGGTGAAGGCGTGGCGGCGAAGGCCCTGGAATCCCTGGGGATCAGCCTCGAGGCCGTGCGCCAGCAGGTCGAGGAGATTATCGGCCAGGGGCAGCAGGCGCCGTCCGGGCACATCCCCTTTACCCCACGCGCCAAGAAGGTGCTGGAGCTTTCGCTGCGTGAGGCGCTGCAGCTCGGTCACAACTACATCGGTACCGAGCACATCCTGCTGGGCCTCATCCGTGAGGGCGATGGGGTGGCCGCGCAGGTGCTGGTCAAGCTGGGCGCCGACCTGAACCGGGTCCGGCAGCAGGTGATCCAGCTGCTGCACGGCTACCAGGGCAAGGAGCCCGCGTCGGCCGGGACGTCGGCTGAGTCAGCGCCGTCCACCTCGCTGGTGCTCGACCAGTTCGGCCGTAACCTGACCGCTGCTGCGCGGGAAGGCAAGCTGGACCCGGTTATCGGGCGCGAGAAGGAAATCGAGCGCGTGATGCAGGTGCTCTCGCGCCGGACGAAGAACAATCCGGTGCTGGTGGGCGCGCCTGGCGTCGGCAAGACGGCCGTGGTCGAGGGATTGGCGCAGAAGATCGTCCAGGGCGAAGTGCCCGAGACGATCAAGGACAAGCAGCTCTACACGCTGGACCTCGGCGCGCTGGTGGCTGGCTCGCGGTACCGCGGTGACTTCGAAGAGCGGCTGAAGAAGGTGCTCAAGGAGATCCGCACCCGCGGCGACATCATCCTGTTCATCGACGAGATCCACACCCTCGTCGGCGCAGGCGCGGCGGAGGGAGCCATCGACGCGGCCTCCATCCTGAAGCCGATGCTGGCCCGGGGTGAGCTGCAGACGATCGGTGCCACCACGCTGGACGAGTACCGCAAGTACCTGGAGAAGGACGCCGCACTTGAGCGGCGGTTCCAGCCGATCCAGGTGGCGGAGCCGACCATCTCGCACACGATCGAGATCCTCAAGGGCCTGCGGGACCGGTACGAGGCGCACCACCGGGTGTCCATCACCGACGGCGCCCTGGTCGCTTCCGCCCAGCTCGCTGACCGCTACATCAGTGACCGGTTCCTGCCGGACAAGGCGATCGACCTGATTGACGAGGCCGGCTCGCGGATGCGTATCCGCCGCATGACCGCGCCGCCGGACCTGCGCGAGTACGACGAGAAGATCGCTCAGGTGCGCCGGGAGAAGGAGTCGGCCATCGACTCCCAGGACTTCGAGAAGGCTGCGGCGCTGCGCGACAACGAGAAGCAGCTGCTGGCCAAGAAGGCGACCCGGGAGAAGGAGTGGAAGGCCGGCGACATGGACATCGTCGCCGAGGTCAACGAAGAGCTCATCGCCGAAGTGCTCGCCACGGCCACTGGCATTCCGGTGTTCAAGCTCACCGAGGAAGAGTCGCAGCGCCTGCTGCGGATGGAAGACGAGCTGCACAAGCGCGTCATCGGCCAGAACGACGCCATCAGGGCGCTGTCTCAGGCCATCCGGCGGACCCGGGCCGGCCTGAAGGACCCCAAGCGCCCCGGCGGCTCGTTCATCTTCGCGGGCCCATCCGGTGTCGGTAAGACCGAGCTGTCCAAGACGCTGGCCGAGTTCCTGTTCGGCGACGAGGACGCGCTGATCCAGCTCGACATGAGCGAGTACATGGAGAAGCACACCGTCTCGCGGCTGTTCGGCTCCCCTCCCGGTTACGTCGGGTACGAGGAAGGCGGCCAGCTCACTGAGAAGGTGCGCCGGCGCCCGTTCTCGGTGGTCCTGTTCGACGAGATCGAGAAGGCCCACCCGGACATCTTCAACTCGCTGCTGCAGATTCTGGAAGACGGCCGCCTGACCGACGCTCAGGGCAAGACGGTCGACTTCAAGAACACCGTGATCATCATGACCACGAACCTCGGCACGCGGGACATCTCCAAGGGCGTGTCCGTCGGCTTTGCGAAGGCGGACGAGTCCCGCAGCTCGTACGAGCGGATGAAGGGCCGGGTGCAGGAAGAGCTGAAGCAGCACTTCCGGCCCGAGTTCCTCAACCGTGTCGACGACATCATCGTGTTCCACCAGCTGGCCCGCGAGGAGATCTTCAGGATCGTGGACCTGATGGTGGCGAAGGTCGATGAGCGGCTGAAGGACCGCGACATGGGTCTCGAGCTCCGGCCGGGCGCGAAGGCGCTGCTGTCGGAGCGCGGTTACGACCCCGTGCTCGGGGCCCGGCCGCTGCGCCGGACGATCCAGCGCGAGATCGAGGACTCGCTGTCGGAGAAGATCCTCTTTGGTGAACTCCGGCCGGGCCAGATCGTCATTGTCGACAGTGAAGGCGAGGGGCCGACGGCCACCTTTACCTTCACCGGGATCGCCAAGCCGGGGGCAGTGCCTGACGCCCCGCCGGAGGAGATCGAGCCGGCGAGCAGCGCCGACGGCCCCCCCGCCGTCAGCTAGCCGAGCCGATACTGGGTTGGGAAAATGCCGGGCCGCGAAAGCGGCCCGGCATTTTCTTTTTTGCATCACCACAGCGGGCTACAGCGAGCGAGCCACCCGTTACCGGCCCAGCGAACCCGGGCCGAAGGTCCGGGTGAGCGGCCGGTGCTATCGGCGAGCACCACAGCGGGTCACGGCGAGCCGCCTGTGACCGGCCCAGCGAACCCGGGCCGAACGCTCGGGTGAGTGGCCGGTGTGTCGGCGATGTACCACCGTGCGGGCGCGGAGCGCATGCGGGGGGTTCCGGGGGGTCGCCCCCCGGGCTAACACAGCTAGCACGGCAAGGCGTATCGGCCCTCGGGCAGGGCATCCACCAGGCCGTCGGCGACCAGGCCGTCCAGTGCCCGCGCCCGCTGAACGGGTACCGGCCAGGCCGCCTCAAGATAGCTGCCGGTAACCGGCCCCTCGGCGTCACGGAGCACGGCCAGTAGGCGGCCCCGGCACTGCCGGTCGGTCCCCTCGTAGCGCTGGCCTACCGGCCGATGGGCGGCGCGTGGGCGCCCCGCTTTCAGCCAGGAACAGCCGTCGGCCACCGGGCACACGGCGCAGCGCGGCCGCGTGGCGGTACAGACCAGGGCGCCGAGTTCAATCATGCCCACGGACCAGCGGGCCGCGACTCGGGGCTCGGCGGGAAGCAGGGATTCGGCCAGCCGCCATTCAGCGGCCGACGGGGTGCGACCGGGCAACTCCGCACCGGAAACCAGGCGGCATATCACCCGCCGCACGTTGGTGTCGAGGACCGCGTGCCGCTGCTGGAACGCGAAGCTGGCGACCGCGGCCGCCGTGTAACGGCCGATCCCGGGCAGCGCCAGCAGTGCCTCATACGACGCCGGAACCTCGCCGTTGTGGCGTTCGGTGATGGTCCGCGCGGCCGCGTGCAGCCACAGGGCCCGGCGGGGATACCCGAGTCGGCCCCACTGCCGGACTGCCTCGCCTGGCGGATCCACGGCGAGATCCGCGGGTGTCGGCCACCGGCAGAGCCACTCCTGGTGTGCGGGCAGGACACGCGCCACCGGCGTCTGCTGGAGCATGATCTCGCTCACCAGGACCGACCAGGGGGATGCGTCGGAGGAGCGCCAGGGAAGGTCACGCGCGTGATCCGCGTACCAGCTGAGGACCGGCTGCAGATAAGGGCTTGTCATGACAATGCCCGATTGTTGCACGTCAGAGCCTTTCCCGGACGGCCCAGTCGGCCGGCGGGTCGGCGGGGCGGATCCGGCCTTCCCGATAATACTAAACGTATGGATCCGAATGTGCAGCGTAACGAAGAACAAAACGCTCCGGCCGATGCGTACTGGCGGCGCCGGTTCTTTGCGCTGGTGGGCGGCCTAGGCGTCGTCGGGCTGCTGATCTGGGCCTGCTCCGGTCTCGTCGGCGGGAAACCGGCGTCCCAGACCACCGGGACCGGCCAGGCAGGTAAGGCGGCCCCCGCCGCATACGGGAGCGGGGCCGCCACATCGCCCGCGGCTAAGCCCGGTGTGACGTCCCCGGCCCCGTCCGCAACATCGAGCGGGCTCGTGTCTGGGGCGCCCGCCTCACCCACGACGTCGCCGGCCACATCGGGCCGATCCGCGGCCAGGGCGGCCCCTTCCGGCACCGCCGCCAGTCCAGCCCCCTCCGCGAGCGGCACGGGCCGGGCTACGGCCGCGGCGAGCACCTGTCCGCCGGCCGACATCGTGCTCACCCTTCTGCCCAGCAAGGCCAGCTACGGGGCGCACGCCATGCCAACGTTCCAGATTGATGTTGTCTCCACGGACAACGCCACCTGCACCTTCGGTATCGGTCCAAGGTCCCTGCGGGTGTTGGTCACGCACGGATCGCAGCTGGCCTGGAATTCGGGGGCCTGCCTGCAGGATGCGGCGTCCCGCGTCACCCAGTTGCGCCGGGGCGTGCCCGTCGTGGTGCCGGTCGTATGGAATCGTCACCTTAGCGCCGGGGGCTGCTCGTCCCCCGTGCTCGCCGCCTCGCAACGCACCTATGTAGCCGCGGCGCAAAGCGGTGCGGTGGAAAGCCCGGGACGGGCCTTCCGGCTGAAGTGAAGCCCGCGGGGCTACGGTGTCCTGGCCGCCGAAGCCTGCTCGGCTCACTCGCCCAGAGCGGCGGCGATCGCCTGCCGGACGTTCTCGACTTCCCGGACCTCCATCAGGCCCTTAAAGTCCTCCGCAACGACCGCGAGATGGCCTTTTCGCCCGTCGGGCGGTGGTGAGGCCGGCAAGCCGGCCGAGCCCGGGGGAACGACGGCCCGGCGGAATCCCATCCGCTCGGCCTCGGCGAGCCGTCGCGCGATGCCGCTCACCCGGCGCACCTCGCCGGCCAGGCCGACCTCGCCGATCGCGATGACACCGGTCAGGGTGCTCAGGTTTGACACCGAGCTGGCCAGGGCCATGGCCAGGGCCAGATCGACCGAGGGCTCGGTCAGCCGGACACCGCCGACGGTCGCGGCGTAGACGTCCTGGCGGCCGAGCCTGAACTCCGTGTGCCGCTGCAGCACGGCGAGCACCATGCCGACCCGGGCCCCGTCCAGGCCGGAAGTGACCCGGCGGGGCACGTCGAGCACCGACGGCCCGACAAGCGTCTGGACCTCAGCGACCAGCGGACGCCGGCCCTCCAGCGTCACCGTTACGCAGGTGCCGGGGACCGGTTCGCTGCGCTGGGACAGGAATAGGCCGCTCGGGTCCGGGAGCCCGATCAAGCCGTATTCACCCAGGTCGAAACAGCCCACCTCGTCGGTGGGGCCGTAGCGGTTCTTCACCGCGCGGACCATGCGCAGCTGGGAGTGCCGGTCTCCCTCGAAGTGCAGGACCACGTCCACCATGTGCTCCAGCGTGCGCGGGCCCGCGATCGAGCCGTCCTTGGTCACGTGACCGACCAGGATCGTGGCGAGCGACCGCTCCTTCGCCGTCCCCATCAGCGCCGCTGCGACCTCGCGGACCTGCGTCACGCCGCCCGGGGCGCCGTCCACCCCGCCCGCGCTGATCGTCTGGACCGAATCGATGACGAGCAGATCGGGCTTCACCGTCTCGACGTGACCGAGCACCGCGGCCAGATCAGTCTCCGCTGCCAGGAACAGGCGCTCGCTGATCGCGCCGATACGATCCGCCCGTAGCCGGACCTGGGCGGCTGATTCCTCACCGGTGACGTACAGGACGGACCCGGACCCCGCGACCAGGGCCGCCGCCTCGAGGAGCAGCGTCGACTTACCCACGCCCGGCTCGCCGGCCAGTAGCACTACCGCCCCCGGGACCAGGCCGCCGCCCAGCACCCGGTCCAGCTCGTCGAGCCCAGTGGGCCGTGCGCTCGCCGCCCGGGCATCCACGGCCGCGATCGGGACGGCAGGCGTGCTGACCAGGCCCGGCCCAGCCGCCCGGACGCCCGCCCGGACGAGGCGGGACGCTCCTGCCTCCTCGATCGTGCCCCACGCCTGGCACTCGCCGCACCGGCCCACCCACTTGGGCGCCTGCCAGCCGCACTCTGTGCAGCGGAAGACGCTGCCTGCCGGTGACTTAGCCATGGCTGGCACCTTAACCTCCGGTCCTGACATTCCCCGGCCGGCCGCGGCCCTGCGCCGACATCTCCGCCGGAGCGCCGATACGTACCGGCCCGCAGGCACGGCGAGGGCCAGGATGGAGTAAACGGCACCGGTGTCAACATAAGCTGGCTCGACGGGGGAACCCGTGCACCGTGCGTGGAGGGAAGGGTCTTGAGCGACGCTGACCGGCCGGCCGGCACACCTGTGGCGCTGTCGACTTCGTCTGTCTACCCGGACCGGACACCGGACGCCTTCGAGGCGGCTGTCCGGCTCGGCTACGACGGCATCGAGGTCATGGTCTACACCGACCCGGTGAGCCAGGACGTTGACGTGCTCAGCCGGCTGATCGACTATCACCAGCTCCCCGTCCTTGCCGTGCACGCACCCAGCCTCCTGCTCACCCAGCTGATCTGGGGACGGCAACCGTGGGAGAAGCTGCGCCGCTCGAAGGATCTAGCCGAACGGCTCGGCGCCGGGGTCGTCGTGGTGCATCCGCCATTCCGTTGGCAGCGGGACTATGCCGTCGGTTTTGAGGCAGGCCTTGCCGCCATGGCGCAGGAGACCGACGTCATGTTCGCGGTGGAGAATATGTTCCCGCTGCGGGCGGGGGGCCGCGAGATCGTTCCGTACGCTCCCACCTGGGACCCCACCGGCATGGAATGCGCCCACGTGACCCTCGATCTGTCGCATACGGCGGCCTCCGGCTCCGACGCTTTGGCCATGACCGCCGAACTAGGCAGCCGGCTGGCCCACGTGCACCTGGCCGACGGAACCGGCGTGCCGAACGGCCCTTTTCCCGACGAGCACCTGGTACCGGGCCGGGGGAGCCAGCCGTGTGCGGAGGTCCTGCACCAGCTCACCGCCGACGGATACCCGGGCGTGGTCGTCCTGGAGGTCAACACGCGCCGGGCGCTGACCCGTGAGGAGCGGATGGCGGACCTGGCCGAGTCGCTCGCCTTCGCCCGGGAGCATCTCACCCAGGTGCCCGCGCGCTGACGGCCGCTCCTCCTGGCCGGGCCCCGTCCACGCGGCCCCTGGGGCGGTGGACGGGCGGATGACCGAAGGGGAATGCTGAGGGCATGGAAGCTGGTGACTCGGGCGTGAAAGCCCGCATGGGGAAGAACGCGACACTGATCACGGTGGCGTCGACCGGCGCGGAGGCGGATAAGGCCGCCACGCCCCCGCTGCCGGTGACCCTGGACGAGCTCGTCGCCACCGCGAAAGAGTGCCAGGCCGCGGGGGCGGCCGTGATTCATGTGCACATCCGGGACGGCCGGGGCCGCCCGACGCTGGAGGTGACTCGCCTCACGGACACGGTCGCCGCGCTACGGGAGACGACCGACCTCGTGGTCCAGCTGTCCACCGGCGGCGCGGTCACGGACAGCTTCGGTGACCGGCTGGCCGTGCTGGAGGCCGGGCCGGACGCCTGCTCGCTGACGTGCGGCACCGTCAACTTCGGCGATGAGGTCTTCGCGAACCCGTGGCCGTTCATCCGCCAGCTCTATGCCCGGACGCGGGAGCTGGGTGTCGTGCCGGAGTTCGAGCTGTTCGATCTCGGCCACATCGCTACGCTGCACCGGCTGCTGGACGAGCTGGGTGCGCCCGCCGGGGGCCGGGTGCACTGTGATCTGGTCATGGGTGTCCCCGGCGGTATGCCGGGGGACGCGGCGACGCTGGTCCAGGCCGCGGCCGCCCTGCCCACGGATGCCACCTGGTCAGCTACCGGGATCGGCCGCACTTCGCTTCCCGTCATGCTCGCGGCGATGGCCGTCGGCGGTCACCTGCGGGTTGGTCTGGAAGACACCCTGAGTTACGCCCGCGGGCGCCCGGCCAGGGGGAACGCTGAGCTCGTGGAGCGGGCGGCCCAGCTAGCGCAGCTGGCGCAGAGGCCGCCGATGATCGCCGCCGAGGCTCGTAGCTTCCTCGGCATCGGCGGATGAACCGGCAGTTGGCGGGCACCCGCGTCGCTTCAGGGGCCGGTCCGTACCCGGCGCTAGGCTCTAGCCGGCGGCCGCGCCGCCGTTTGCACCCCGTTTGCAATTGCAAGCAGCAGGGGCAACAATGGGGCCATGCCTCAGGTCTCAGTGAACTCGATCGGTGACTATATCCGCGAGCAGCGTGAGCAGGCCAAGATCTCACTCCGCCAGCTCTCGCAGGCGGCGGGTGTCTCCAACCCCTATCTCAGCCAGATAGAGCGCGGGCTGCGCAAGCCGAGTGCCGAGATTCTCCAGCAGATCGCCAAGGGACTGCGGATCTCCGCTGAGGCGCTGTACGTACAGGCCGGCATCCTGGAGGACCAGCCCGCGGACTCTGGAGTCCGTTCGGCGTTGCTCGCGGACCCAACCCTGTCGGAGCGGCAGAAGCAGGTGCTGATTGAGATCTATGAGTCCTTCCGCAAGGAGAGCGGCACGGCCGTGGATTCGCTGTCCGATGACGCGGCTTCGGTCACCATCATGCCCACTCCAGTGGCAGGGGCGGAGCCGTCTTCCCCGGCGGGCGGGCGGCCGGGTCGCCGGATACGCGCCGGCCGTGGCCGTGCCTCCGGGACCTGGGCGGCGGCCACGGTCGACGTCGCGGACGGCGGCGACGCTCCGGCGGCCGACCCGGACCTGGCGAGCGACGCCGGTACCGAGGGTACCGGCTGGCCGGTGGATATTCCGGCGCGGGACGAGGAGTAACGGACCGGCGGCCGCGGCTGGCCGCCAGCAGCAGATTGGCGCCGTCGGTGGACGGCCTGGGCGGTGCGGCCGGAACCGGAGATCAACCCGGCCGGACCAGATAGCGTGGATGGCGTGTTGACAGGTTCGGCGATGACGCCGCTCAATATCTTCTTCGCGGTCATCTCGATCGCCGCGTTCGTGTTCGAGGCGTTCGCTTTCATCGACGCGGTACGCAGGCCCGCGCCGGCTTTCGTGGCCGCGGGCAAGCTGACCAAGCCGATCTGGCTGATCATTCTCGGCGTTGCGACGGTCGTCGGCCTGGGCTATGCCTTCTACCTGCGTGGTGCGTCGGTGATCTCGATCCTTCCGGTGGCGGCTTTCGTCGCTGGCGCGATCTACCTCGTCGACGTGCGCCCCAAGGTGAGGGACTTCAAGACCGGCAGCCGTTCGGGCTCTGGGCCCTACGGCCCCTGGTAGGCCCTCCGCCTGCGGCCCGGCCGTCGGCACGTCGGCCCCACATCCGGCCGTCGGCACGTCGGCACCGCACGCTCAGTTCGGCAGGACCAGCAGCGCGATCGGCACCACGACGATCAGCGTGGCCGAGCACACGACCGCCACCCGGACCGCCAGCGCGATGGGTGGTACCGGCGTCATGATGCGGGTGACCCGCGCTGCCATGTCACCCTCGCGCGCGGCGCCCGAGACGGCGAGTGCCCCGGCCGGTGCGCTCTCGGCGCAGCCTGCGGTCCCGAAGCGGGCTAGCGCCCCGGCCAGCGCGCGCGCTGGCCGGGCGCGCAGGGCGCGATCGTCGGCCAGCATCTCGATCAGCAGGGCGACAGACTTGTGGGCGTCGGCACAGACCCGGGACCAGCCGAAGGCGCGGCGCAGCGCCGTGAACGGCAGGACGACCAGATCGTGCCGTTCGCGCAGATGAGCACGCTCATGCGCGAGCACCGCGGCGAGTTCTGCGGGGCGCAGCAGGTCCAGCGCGCCGACGCTGACCACGATCCGGGACCGCAGTCCGGGCAGGCAGTACGCGGCCGCCGCCGGATAGTCGACGACCAGCACACCAGGAGCCTTGGGATCACCACGGCCCAGCAAGGCCAGCAGAGCCCGCTGCCGGCGGCGCGCCCGGATCACCACGGCGGACGACGTGACGAGCACCGAGCAGAGCCGGGCCAGCAGCGCCAGCCCCATGATCAGGCTGGCGAGCCGCAGGAAAATGGGCAGTACCGGCTGCCCGACCGGAAACAGGCGCCCATCGGCCGCGGCCGCGGCCACCTGGGTTATCCCGTTGGCGACACTGGTCGCCCCGGGAGGCACGCCCAGCTCGATTAGGGCCCCGATAGCGGCAAGGCCGCCACCGAGCCCCAGAGCCTGCCAGAGCAGGATCGCAGCGCGCGGCGACCGCCGTGGCCACCGTGCGGCACCTAGTGCCGACGAACCTCGCACGCTTCCAATGGCGACGGCGGAGAGCAGGGCCGCGTCAGCCAATCCAGTCATCAGCCCCCGCCGTCACCTTCGATCTCGTCCAGAGCACCGCGGAGCACACTGGCCTCTGCCCCTGATACCGACTTGGCAAACCGCGCGAGCGCGGCGGACCGGTCGCCCGTCTGTTCCAGCGCCGTCAGCATCAGTTCGGTCACGTACGCCTCCCTGGTCGCAGCGGGACGGTAACGCCAAGCGCGCCCGTCCCGCTCGCGGCGCGCGAAGCCCTTTTTGGCCAGCCTGTCCAGCACGGTCATCACCGTCGTATGAGCCAAGTCACGCTCGGTGAGCTGCGCACTGACTTCACGTACTGTGAGCGACGCGCCCGTTCCCCACAGGACGTCCATGATTGCACGCTCGAGATCGCCTAGCCGGTTCACATTGGCCACTTTACCCACGGCAGATGGCGGCGAACCGGCCATAGCGCGCAGATCGGCAGCGGCTGGTCAGCCGTATCCTATGCGTTCCGGCCAGCTGGGCGCGGTCCTCGCCCTGACGCATAGTTGCCTTGCTACGCCGATAACACTGGCCCTCGGTGACATTACCGATCAAGAGCATGGCGCGCTCGTCATTGCCGTGAATTCCTGGTCCCCCCGGGCTCTGCCGGGTGCCCGGCCGTCGCATCTGGGTCCGCGAACCGGGCGAACGCGCGCAGGTTCGCCAGGCTCTCGCCATTTTTGGCCCGCCAGGCCCATTCCCGCCGGATGGCGGACGCGAAGCCAAGCTCCAGCGCGGCGTCGAAGTTCTCATCTGAGTAGCTGAGCACGCAGCCGAGGAGCCGGTCGATCTCGCCGGGTGCGGCCGCCACCAACGGCAGCCTGCCGACCAGATAGACGTCACCTACCGGGTCGATGGCGAAGTGGACGCCATAGGTACGCCCATTGCGCTCCAGCAGGAAACGGTAGAACCGCTCGTGGTTCTCGTCCGGCTTGCGGCAGAAGAAGGCTTCCACATGCAGGCTGTGCTGGCCAGCGATGAGCCAGGTCATCGTGGCCAGCTTGTGCTGTCCTTCCAGCTTCACCAGGTAGGCTCCGGGGCTGGGATTTTCATAGGACAGGCCCAGGTCCGTTAGGGCCCCCGCTATGACCGCAGCCGGCTCGGCTTCGGCGCCTCCGGCGGTCACGCCTCCACCGTTGCCTTCGCCTCGTTCACCGCTCCTGTATATACCCCGAGGAGCTGATCGACCGCGGCCCGCCAGCCGAACCCCGACGCATGCCGGATGGCGCCGGCCGACATCCGGGCGAGCATCCGCGGGGACGCCGTGAGCGTGCTCAGGACGCGCGCATAGTCGGCCGGGTCGTGGCTGTCCACCAGGACGCCGGAGTCTCCGTCCCGCACAACGGTCCGCAGGCCCCCGACGGCGGCGGCGACGACCGGGGTACCGCAGGCCTGAGCCTCCAGCGCCACCAGGCCGAAGGACTCGGAGTACGACGGCACCGTCACCACACTCGCGGCCCGGTACCACTCGGCAAGGTCCGGCTGAGAGCAGGGCGGCTCCAGCCGGACCACACTGGAGATGCCCAGCTGGGCGGCGAGCTGGGTCACCATGTCAGGGTCGTTGCGTCCCAATCCGCTCGGACCGCCCACGAAGACCACCGCGAGCTGGGCCGCCAGCCCCGGTTCCCGCTTGATCATCTGCGCCACCGCACGCAACAGGATGTCCGGGCCCTTCAGCGGCTGCATGCGGCCCGCGAACAAGAGCACGATCGCGTCCGCCGGCAGGCCGAGGGCCCGCCGGGCAACCGCTTGCGGGCCGGGCCGGAACACCGACAGATCGACTCCCGGGTGGACCGTCCTCACCCGGGAGGCGTCCGCGCCGTAGAGCCCGATGAGCTGGCGCGCTTCCTCGGTGGTGTTGGCCACGAGGCGGTCAGCGGCGGCGACCACTTCCGCCTCGCCGCGGATCCGGGTGTCCGGCTCAGCCGAGTCGCCCGTCGCCAGGGCCGCGTTCTTCACCTTGCCCAGCGTGTGCATCGACTGGATGAGCGGCACTCCCCAGCGTTCCTTGGCCACCGCGCCGACCTGGCCGGAAAGCCAGTAGTGCGCGTGCACCAGGTCGTAGCGCCCGGGCGCGTACGCCGCCTCTATCCGGAGCACCTCGAAAGTGAAGTGGCAGATCTGGGCGGGGATGTCGGCCTTGTCGAGCTCCTCGAACGGTCCGGCGGTCACATGCCGGACCAGCACGCCGGGGGCTAGTTCGGTGACCGGCGGAGCATCCCGCGACACCGCCCGGGTGAAGATCTCCACCTCGGTGCCTCGCTCGGCCAGCCGCTTGGCCACCTCAACGACATAGACGTTGAGGCCCCCGGCGTCGCCGGTGCCCGGCTGATCGAGCGGTGACGTATGGACGCTAATCGTCGCGATCCGCCTGGGGACGCTTCGCGGCACAGGTATGCACCTCCGACCTAGCAACCTCAGCGTGTCGCCCAGTGTTCCCGCGCGATAGGCGGTCATTCGGCGGAACGCCCGGTCAGCGGCGGCCCGGCAGCGCGGCCAACGCGGCAGAGCGCAGTGCCGCCGCGGCGGATAAACTTTGCCGCATGGGAAATCTTGTGCTGCTGCGCCATGGTGAGAGCGAGTGGAACTCCAAGGGCCTTTTTACCGGATGGGTGGATGTCGGTCTCTCGGCGACCGGGGCTGAGGAAGCGGTTAGCGCCGGCCGACTGCTGCGCGAGACGGGGACGCGCCCCGATGTGCTGCATACCTCGGTACTGACGCGGGCGATACAGACGGCGCACATCGCGCTGCAGGCCGCCGAGCTGCTGTGGCTGCCGGTACAGCGATCCTGGCGGCTCAACGAGCGGCACTACGGGGCGCTGCAGGGCAAGGACAAGGCGCAGACGCGCAATGAGTTTGGCGACGAGCAGTTCATGCTGTGGCGGCGGTCCTACGACGTCCCGCCCCCGCCGATCGCCGACGGCGACCCGCTCTCCCAGGCGGCCGATCCGCGCTACGCGCTGCTGCCGCCCGAGCTGCGGCCCCGCAGCGAGTGCCTGAAGGACGTGCTGGACCGCATGCTGCCGTACTGGTATGAGGCCATCGTCCCGGACCTCGCGGTTGGCCGGACGGTCCTGGTGACCGCCCACGGGAACTCACTCCGCGCCCTGGTCAAGCATCTGGACGGCATCAGCGATGACGAGATCGCCGCGCTCAACATCCCGACCGGCATCCCGCTGGTCTACGAGCTCGACGCTAGTTACCAGCCGGTCGGGCGGGGCGGCCGCTACCTGGATCCGCAGGCGGCGGTCGCCTCCGCGGAAGCCGTGAAGAACCAGGGCCGCTAGGCGGCGCCCGGGCGGCCGTTGAGTAAGGCGTGTCCGTCCGGCAGGCGGCGTCCAGGGAAGCGCGTACCATCTCGAAAATGTCCCGATAATGGACCAGTGGCAAACAGTGGGGTAATAGTCGCACGCACAGCGCCCGCATTGGGATGTCCGGGATGCTGGCGCTTACGATCAGGTGTGTGGGCCTGACCTGTTCCGGCGTGTGGCTGCCTGCCCTGGGCGCCGGGTACCGGCTATCCGGAGCGCGGTGATGCCGGCAGGCATGCAGAGGGGAAACGGGACGTCGCTGGAGGACGCGGCTCTGCCGCCGGGCATCGCCTCCGTGCTGTCCGTCCTGTCGTTTTCCGCGGTTGTCCTTGACCGGGAAGATCGCGTGCTGCGGGCCAGCGACGCGGCGCGAGCTTACGGCCTGGTCAACGGCGAGCGGCTGATGGCCAGCGAGCTGCTCGCGCTGGCTCGGCAGGTACGCCGCGACGGCGAGATCCGCGAGGGCGAATTCGAGGTGTCCGTAGGCGGCCGCAGCGACGGCCGGATGACCAGCTTCGCGGTGCGGGTCGCCCCGCTCGGCGGCGACGTCGGCTGTGAGGGCCTGGTCCTGGTGCTGGCTGAGGATCAGACCGAGAGCCGCCGGGTGGAAGAGGTCCGCCGGGACTTCGTCGCGAACGTCAGCCACGAGCTGAAGACACCCGTCGGAGCACTGGCCCTGCTGGCCGAGACCGTCGAGGACGCCGCCGACGATCCCGACGCGGTGCGCAGGTTCGCGGGCCGCATGCGGCAGGAGGCATCCCGGCTGACCAACCTGGTGCAGGACATCATCACGCTGTCGCGCATCCAGGCCGCCGAGCCCGTCCCCGATCCTGCTCCCGTGCAGGTAGATGGGATCGTCGCCGAGGCGCTGGACCGGTGCCGGATGAAGGCGAACGCCCGGGGGATCACGCTGGCCGACGCCGGCGACCGTGGGCTCGGCGTCCTCGGGGACGAGGATCTGCTGCTGACCGCGATCCGTAATCTGCTGGAGAATGCCGTGGCCTACAGTCCCGAACGGACCCGGGTGCTGGTAACCACGTGCCGCGATGGTGACCGGGTGGAGATCAGCGTGGAGGACCAGGGGATCGGGATCCCCGAGCGGGACCTGCAGCGGATCTTCGAGCGCTTTTACCGCGTCGACCCCGCCCGCTCGCGTGCGACGGGCGGGACCGGACTCGGCCTGGCCATCGTCAAGCACGTGACGGCCGCGCACGGCGGCTCGCTGACGGTCCGGAGCGTGGAGGGTGCAGGCTCCACGTTCACCCTTTCCCTGCCCTTGCGGAGTTGACATGCTGGCTCAGGTTCCGCCTAGCAGCGCGCGCCGAGGGCCCGCGCTCGTACGTTCGTCGGGAGGCACCCAAGTGACACGCGTGCTCGTGGTCGAGGACGAGGAATCGTTCAGCGACGCGATCTCCTACCTGCTGCGGAAGGAGGGCTTCGAAGTCGCGGTCTGCGCCACCGGCCCGGACGCGCTGAGCGCCTTCGACCGTACCGGTGCGGACCTGGTGCTGCTCGACCTCATGCTTCCCGGGCTGCCGGGCAGCGAGGTGTGCCGGGCGCTGCGCTCCCGGTCCAACGTGCCCGTGATCATGCTGACCGCCAAAGACAGCGAGATCGACAAGGTCGTCGGCCTAGAGCTTGGCGCGGACGACTATGTGACCAAGCCGTTCTCTTCCCGTGAGCTTGTCGCGCGGATGCGCGCGGTGCTGCGCCGGCGGGGCGAGACGGATGAGGTGACCGTGTCGGCCATGGAGGCCGGGCCGGTCCGGATGGACGTCGATCGGCACGTCGTGACCGTCCGCGGCGGCCAGGTCCAGCTCCCGCTCAAGGAGTTCGAGCTGCTGCAGGTCCTGCTGCGCAACGCCGACCGGGTGCTGACCCGGATGCAGCTGATTGACCGCGTATGGGGCGCGGATTATGTCGGCGACACCAAGACCCTGGACGTCCACATCAAGCGGCTGCGGGCCAAGATCGAAGTCGACCCGGCAAATCCGCGGCACATCGTGACCGTCCGTGGCCTCGGCTACAAGTTCGACTCGGCTGCTGCGTAAACGGGCCCCTGCGGGGCCGCCCGCTACGGGGTCGGCGAGGCGCTCGCGGAAGGCCGAGCTGATGCTCCCAGGCTCGGGCTCGGGGTCGGGGTAGCCGTACCGCTCGCGCCCGGCTGCTTTATAGAACTCGCCCTCGGAGGAGGCGGCGAGTAGGAGGAGTAGTACGACGTCCGTGCCTGCACTGGGACCGTCAGCGACAGCACTCCCGCGTTCTGGAAGGTGAGGTCCACGGTGACCGTCTTCCCGCTGGGCAGCGCGCTGGTCAGATCGTGCAGCACGATCTGGGGCTCGGGGCCGCTCAGGTCGGCTGCTCCCGTTGCGGGCACGGTGACCGAGCCGCCCGTGAGCTGTACGGACGTCGCCGTGCCGGGCGCGCTGACCGAGGTCAGCTTGTCGGCACTGCCGGAGCCGTTGTACAGGTACAGGAACATGCTGGCCGAGCTGCCAGACGCCAGCAGGGTGTTGTTCCGGCCGCCGAGGATGAAGGCGTTGTCGACGGTGACCGCGCCCGCGGTGCCGTAGGCGCCGGCCGCCGCCGGGTGGAACTCAAGCGTGGGAGCGTTGTTTCCCGCCTCGCACCCCGCGAGCACAGGGATCAGCAGGGCCAGCGCGCCGATCAGGAATCGGCGCAGCACTTTGCTGCCGTGGCTACTGCGGATCACGGCTCGGGCCTCCTCAGGCTCGGGGCACATCGCGGGCGGATGCCGGAAATCGTAGCGATCCCCCGAGCGCAACCGCCCGCCGGGGCGCCCACCGGCGTGTCAGGTCGAAGTCGGGCTGGCGGAAGTGGGCGGCTCCGGCTCCGGTGAAGCGCTGCCGGCGCCGGTGCCCAGCATGCGCAGCTCGTCCTCGAGCTGGAGTCCTTCGGTCAGGTTCCAATGCACGGTAGCGGAGGCGTCCGCCCGCACCAGGACGATCGTCAGCCCGGCATGATGATACGCCGAGCCGAGCACGTTCTCTGCGTCTTTGACGGTGACCGCGGTGCCCTGGCCGGCCGTGCGGGCCAGGGCGTTCACGTCCGGCATCGCGCTCGGGGTGCCCACGAAGTACACCTGTACCCGGGCGCGGGCCGCTTGGGTGGTGAGCTGCCGCAGCGTCTGGCTGCAGTTGCACCCCGCGGGAACCAGGGCCAGCACTACGCTGCGCAGGCTGCGCACCGGGATGGCTCTGCCCTTTACGACCACCGTTCCGGCCGGCAGCTGGGTGGCCACAGCCGAGGCCGACTGCGACGCTGGCACTGAGGCCGGTCTCGAGGCTGGGGGCGCTGAGCGCGACAGGACGGGAGCGGATGCGGGGCTGATGCTGAACACCGACAGTAGTGTCCCAGCCAGCATGGAGAGGGCTACGCAGCCGGCGACGAGCGGCAGCAGCGCGCCGTGCCCTCGCAGCGGCCCGAGTATCCGGTCCCAGCGGGCCCGGCGGCGCCGCGCACGCTTTTCGCGGCGGTAGGCGAGCACCTCGCGGTCGAGTTCCCTGGCGTCGTCCGGGATCTCGATATCAACCGGAGGCAGGCCGCCGTCGTCCCGCCCGGGTTCTCCGCCAGGATTCACCGGCACGCACCCCTCCGGCGCTGGTTCCATGTCACTACTAGTAGTATGGAGCCTGATAAGCCATGCGGCCGACGAGCCCTGTCATTTGCCCGCCGGATGCGCGGCTGTGATGCGTCAGCAGTCCGGCCCTCCGCTGGACGTAGCGAAGCCGCTTACCGTCGCGCGTACTGTGCGCTGACGACTGGTGACGCAGAGCTAATATGGGCTCCTCGGCGTGCGTGCCGTGATGTGCCGCAGGGTAATTCCGGCGAGCCCTATAACCCTGATGACCAGCCCTTATAGGGTAAAGGGCATTCATTCGGCCCCCGGTGACGTGGTAAGATAGCGTTCAGCGGAAGGGGTACTTGCCACATGTCTTTCAAGGTCGGCGACACCGTCGTCTACCCCCATCATGGGGCTGCTCGCATCGAAGCGGTCGAGACTCGCACGATCAAGGGCGAGGATAAGACCTATCTGGTTCTTAAGGTCGACAAGGGTGACCTGACTGTACGCGTACCCGCAGATAATACGGAGCTCGTAGGCGTCCGGGATGTTGTTGGCCAGGAAGGCCTGGAGAGAGTGCTGGAAGTTCTCCGGGCCCCGCACACCGAAGAGCCAACCAACTGGTCACGGCGCTACAAGGCCAACCTGGAAAAGCTCGCTTCAGGCGATGTGAACAAGGTTGCCGAGGTGGTCCGGGATCTCTGGCGCCGGGATAAGGAACGTGGCCTGTCCGCTGGCGAAAAGCGCATGCTGGCCAAGGCACGGCAGATTCTGGTGAGCGAGCTTGCCCTCGCTGAGAAGACGAATGAGGACAAGGCCGAAGCGTTGCTGGACGAGATACTTGCTTCTGGTCCGCCGCAGCGGGTGTCCTAACCCCAACGATCACGGCTTGATAAGCACCGCCAGAACGTGTGCGGACGCTGCTAATGGCTGCTGAATCGGATCTGCGATATGTGTTGCCCAGGGTGGGTGTCGGGACCGACGTCCACCCTTTTGGGCTTTCTGGAGCCGGCCGCATCTTGAACCTGGCTGGCCTCACCTGGCCGGGGGAGGCAGGCCTCACCGGGCATTCGGATGGTGATGTCGCGGCGCACGCCATCTGCGATGCTCTTCTGTCGGCGGCCGGGATCGGTGATCTCGGCGCCCACTTCGGCACCGCACGACCGCAGTGGGCGGGAGCCGCCGGCGTCACGCTGATCCGTGAAACTGCCCGGCTCGTGGCCGACGCTGGGTACACCGTCGGCAACGTCGCCGTCCAGGTGATCGGCAACCGTCCCAAGATCGCCCCGCGCCGCGCAGAGGCCGAAAAGGTGCTCTCCGAGGCACTGTCGGGGGCACCGGTCAGCGTGTCCGGGACGACCACCGACGGCCTCGGATTGACCGGGCGCGGTGAGGGGATCGCCGCGATTGCGACCGCGCTGGTCATCGCGACCGCGCCGTCAGGCGGCCCGACGTCCGGGTCCTGAACCTGCGGCCGGGCCAGCCCCGGACCGAGTAGGGGCCGGCGCCAGGTTCGGCAGGAAGTTCTCCTGCGCTCTTCGGGTCACGCGCGGGGTGGCGATCAGTCATCGGGTGGCGTGGGCGTGCTGCGGAACCGTTCGAAGCGCACGGGCGGGCCGGTCGGCCGCGGCGGCTCCTCCGGGGCTTCTGCCCCCCGTTTCGTCGGCCGGTCGGGTACAGCCGCGCCAGTACCGCCGGGACCCCGGCGGCCAGGGCGATGTCCCGGGCAGCGCGATAGGACAGGACGAATGCGGCTGCGGCGATGGCCAGGATGCCGATCACCACGGCGATGTGCGCGAGCAAGCGGCCAGCGTTGCGGTGCCGGGCAGGCTGCTGTTCGGCCACCGGGAGGAGCCGTTCATCGGGACCCGCTGTCCTTTCTTCGCCGCGGCGACTTCGCCGCTGAGAAGCCGTCGGCGGCAAAGATGGTGATATGCGCTATTTCGCCGTACGGCAGCCAAGATCCTACGCATATCGCCCGCACTCTGCCTGGCGGTGCGCCAGTCTGAGCTGAACGGCTGCCGCGGCCGGACGGCCCCAGAGCGCGCCCGCCGGGCATTGCCGCCAGATCAGGCCTGCAGACGAGAAAGGGATGGCACGCGGACGGTGTCTGACCAGGTTCCTCAGGTGGGAAAAGCCTGCGCGGGCAGGTCTGAGCATCCCATAGCCTAGGCAGCGTGACCCTGCGCCTGCACGACACCGCCACTCGCGAAGTACGCGAATTCACGCCCCTGGTTCCCGGGCGGGTGTCGCTGTACGTGTGTGGTGCCACCGTGCAGGCCGCGCCGCATATCGGCCACCTCCGGTCGGCTATTGCCTTTGACATTCTCGTCCGCTGGCTGGAAGCGCGCGGGTATCAAGTGACCTTCTGCCGGAATGTCACCGATATCGACGACAAGATAATCCGCGCCGCGGAGCAGGAGGGCACGCCCTGGTGGGCCGTCGCCGAGCGCAACCAGCGTCTTTTCTCCCGCGCTTATGACGCGCTAGGGTGCCGCGAGCCGGACGTCGAGCCACGGGCCACCGGGCATGTGCCGGAGATGATCGGGCTGATGCAGCGCCTCATCGACACCGGCCACGCCTACGCCGCGGGCGGCGACGTCTACTTCGACGTCCGCACCGATCCCTCCTACGGGGAACTGTCCGGACAGCGCCTGGACCAGATGCGGCCCTCGGAGGATGCCGGTGATTCCTCCGCCAAGCGGGACCCGCGGGACTTCACCCTCTGGAAGGGCGCCAAGCCCGGCGAGCCGTCCTGGGACACGCCATGGGGCCCCGGCCGGCCTGGCTGGCACCTGGAGTGCTCCGCCATGTCGATGAAGTACCTCGGCTCGGCCTTCGACATCCACGGCGGCGGAATCGACCTGGTCTTCCCGCACCACGAGAACGAGATTGCGCAGTCCACCTGCGCCGGCTACGAGTTCGCCCGGTACTGGATGCACAACGCCGTGCTCGGGGTGGCCGGCGAAAAGATGAGCAAGTCGCTCGGCAACTCGCTGCGGGTCGAGGAGATCCTCAGGACCGTCCGTCCCGTCGAGCTCCGCTACTACCTGGGGCACGCGCATTACCGGTCGGTGCTGGAGTTTTCCGAGGACTCATTGGGCGAGGCCGCCGCGGCGTACCGGCGCGTCGAGGGCTTCGTGCAGCGCGCCAGCGAGGCCCTGGCCGCTGACCCGGATGCCAGCGGCCCGGCTCCGGCCGAGGCCATTCTGCCGCTGTCGTTCAGCGCGGCCCTCGACGACGACCTGGGTGTACCAGCCGCCCTCGCGGCCGTGCACGCGGCCGTGCGGGACGGCAACAGTGCTCTGCAGGCGGGCCGGACCGCGGATGTTCGCGAGAGCCTGGCTCAGGTGCGGGCCATGCTGGGCGTACTCGGCCTTGACCCGCTCGCCCAGCCTTGGGCCGCGTCCGACAGGCAGGGCGAGCGCATGCGCGAAATCGTTCAGTCGCTGGTGCAGGTCGCGCTGGATCAGCGTCAGTTGGCGCGGGCGCGGAAGGACTACGCGACAGCCGACGCGCTCCGGGAGGGCCTGGAGAAGGCCGGGATCGCCATCGAGGACACTCGCGACGGGCCGCGCTGGGAGATCCGCCGGTGAGCGGCCGCAGCTCCGGGGGCGGCCGCCCCGACAAGGGAACGCACGCCAAGTCCGGCAAGCCCCGTCCTGGCACAGGCGGGTACGGGCGGCGGCGGCTGGAGGGCAAGGGCCCGACACCGCCCGCCATCATGCGGCCTGGTCATTCGGCCCAGCGCAAGGCGGGGAGCAGCACACGAAGCCCGTCCACGGCGCAGCCGCGGGACGACGAGAACGACCGGGGGACCCGAGCCCCCGGCTCCCGGGCGGCCGCACGGGGCGCGGCCGGCCCGCGTGGTACCGCCGGGCCACGGGGCAGCGGAGACGCGCCTGAGATGGTCGCCGGGCGCAATTCGGTCGTGGAGGCGCTGCGCGCTTCTGTGCCCGCCGTCGTGCTGTACGTCGAGCACCGGGCCCCGTCGGATGAGAAGATTCGCGAGGCCGTGCAGCTGGCCGCGGAAGCCCGGATCCCGGTGCGCGAAACGGGTCACGCCGAGCTCGGCCGCCTGACTGGCGGCGCGGTCCATCAGGGCATCGCGCTCAGTATCCGGGCTTACGACTACGCCAGCCCTGACGAGCTGCCGGAACTGGCCGCGGCGGCGGGGCAGCTCCCGCTCGTCGTCGCCTTGGACGGCGTGACCGACCCACGCAACCTCGGGGCCGTGGCGCGATCGGCTGCGGCGTTCGGCGGGCACGGCCTGCTCATCCCGTCGCGGCGCAGCGCCAGCGTGACAGCGGGAGCGTGGAAGGCCTCCGCCGGGGCGCTCTCCCGCGTACCGGTCGCCCGGGCGTCCAATCTCGTCCAGGCCCTCGGCGCCTACCAGGAGGCGGGGATCTTCGTGGCCGGGCTGGATGCTGCCGGCGACGTCACGGTCGCCGACCTGCCCGTCGCGGACGCGCCGCTCGCCCTGGTCGTCGGCTCTGAGGGCCGGGGGCTTTCCCGGCTGGTCGCCGAGCGCTGCGACGTGATCGCCCGGATCGCGATGGAGGACACCACCGAGTCCCTCAACGCCGGGGTCGCGGCCGGGATCGCCCTCTACGAGATCTCCCGGCAGCGCGCGGCCGCCAGCCAGGCGGGAAACGCGCGCCGCAGGATCGGCTAGCATCGCCGCTGCCGGCCGGTGTCGCTCAGTTGGCAGAACAGCCGTTTTGTAAACGACATGGCTAGCCACTGTTGGTAGGACTCTGAACTGAGCGATTTAGTCCCCGGATGTCCCTGCGGGACGCCCTGCCGGGTTGAAAGTGGGCAGACGGCATTGGCCCTTTCAAGATCGGCCGGGGCGCGGAGAGGGCTGGGCTCCGCACCCGATGCCATTAGTCACCTGCGACTATGCGCTGTTCGACCGTGGCTGGCAAGAGACTTTCGATTCAGCTGGCTGAGGGTCTTCGCCGCAGGCTTGGGCACGTATTCGGCGTAGCTGGGCCCTCCACTGCCTCGCGGCGCCTTCGCCTTATCCAGTGCGTCCAGCACCACTACCAGATCGCTTCGCTCGCCCGGCTCGAGATCCCCGACAGCGGCCAGCACATCAGTTCCCGCCAGCGAAATCGAGATCATCGTCACCGATTCGACGGGCACGATCGTCGTGCAGGAGAGCAATGCCTACGGCCCATTCGCTCCTGGTACCAACGAGGGCCCGTTCCCGATCCCGGTGCTCAACCAGGTGGAGAAGCACCAGCTTCAGCCGGGCGGCAGCCTTACCCTCAACTGGCTGCCGTTCCGCCCGGAGCCACCTGGAACTTCAATTTCAACGTGGACCTGATCTTCGATGACGGGTCCAACCTTCTCGTCACGCAGAACGGGGTAGACCTTACCCCCGGGTCCAGCTCAGTCCTCTACGGCCTGTAGCCGGCGGCCCGCTACCGGAATCCTGCCCCGGGGCTCACCACCGGCCCGGCGGATGCCGAACCGCGAAGGACAGCACCCGCCAGTTCCCGCAGGATGTCCAAGATCCGGGCCGTGGTCAGATCAGACGCGGTCCCGCAAGGAGGAAGGGCGGCCGCGGCGCCGCACAAGCTGACCGAGAACGGGCCGAGCGGGCCCGTCCCGCCGGCGGGCCCGCTCGGCACGACCGCAACCTCGCCAACGCCGCGCCAGCAACCCCCCGCCCTGCTGGCCCCAGCGACATCGTCAGCAACCTCGCAGGGACCGCGACATCGCCAGCGACATGATGGGTTGTTCTACAAGCGAACCGAAGCCTCATAGCTAGGTCTGGATAGCTGGGTCTGGATAGCTAGGTCTGGGCGATACCGTTGAGGATCACTTTGCCGTGCTGGCTGCCGTCGCCTGGCTGTTCGGCTGTGACCTGCATGATCTTGAACTTGGCCGGGTTGGCGGCGCTCCACATGTTGAAGGTGCCGTCGCCGCCGGCGAACGTGCCCGCCGTAATCAGCTCCGGGTACCCGGGCCGATTGCCCGGGCCCGCATACCAGCACTCGTAGAACTGGCCCGGGCCGAGGTTCTTGAGGTGCTTCACGGTGAGCTGGATTTCCCAGCCGCCGTTGACGTGGCGGGCGACGGCCGTGCCTGATCCGGACTGGCCCGGCTGGGCACGGAGGTTGAACGACGCCGCTACTGCTGGTGCGGCCACCTGGGAAAGCTGGAATCCGAGGAAAGCGGCCGCGGTCACCGCCGCGGCGCCCAGGGCGGTGACCACGGAAAGCAGAGGATTGGTCCAGTGGAGGTGCCACCAGCGGCTTGCTTTACTCGCTGAGCTCGGTTTCGGCTCGGGGGTGGCGGCGGCTGCGGCGAGTGCAGGCGCAGGGCCGGGCTTGCTCTCGGCTATGACAGCGTATTGGACGGCGGCGATGGTACGAGCTTCAAGGTCGGCGGGCGGTTCGGCCGCCGGTGCTGCGATCTTGAGGCCCTGCACCACCGGCTCGAACTCGGCCACTACCGCCTGGCACTGTTCGCAAGACTGAAGGTGTTCCTCGAAGGCCGTGAGATCGTCTGGGTCCAAAGCTCCGAGGGCCCATCCGGCGACCTCGGGGTGTTCGAGGGCGTGCTGAGCGTCAGATGGCATGGAAACCTCGCTCGATTAAAGCGGTACGCAAGGCCCGCATCCCATGGAAGGTACGGGTCTTGACCGTGCCCAGTGGCAAGCCGAGTCGCTCGGCAATCTGTGACTGCGTGAGCCCCTCGTCCTGGGCGAGGCGTATCACTTGGGCATGGGCTGGTCCCAGGGTCTCGAAGGCCTCCCGGATGATCACGCTGTCAAGTATCTGATCAACGCCATCGGGCTGGGGAGGCACGTCGACGTCGTCGACCGGAAGCAGCGGGCGAGACGACGGGCGCTTGCGGATGTCAGCGGCGACGCTGCGGGCGAGAACATACAGGTAGGTGCCGACGCTGGCCTTGCCAGCGTCAAACTTGCCTGCTGTGCGCCATAGCCTCACGAAACACTCCTGAACCATTTCCTCGGCCAGCCCCTGATTGCCGAGGTTTTGCACCCCGAAGCGATAGAGCCGCTTGCCGTACCTGCGGTAGAGCTCAGCCACCGGGGGCCCGACGTCACCGGCGGCGATTTGGGCAACAAGGTTTGCCTCCTCGGCCGCTAGCCGATCTGCAGCGTCGGTTGCCGACACCGTCAGTTCCCCCCCATCAGGTTCTACGACGCCTACCCGCCGAACGGTTCACAGCGATCCCGGAATTTTCCCGAACCGAGACCGTACCTGGTCAAATCGGCGGCGGCTGGCAATGAGCGAGGCGCCTGTTGGTCACCGACATTGTCCAGTATGCACACCCAGCCCGGCACCGGGGAGCCCCCGGCCCTGATAAACCCTAAACGGTCTTGAACCGTTTGGCGCATAGCGGTCGTATTTCCATTCGCCAGCGCATCACATCCCCAGGACGCCATCGATAACCGGCGACGGGACTCAGCCCGGGTGAAGCCAGTCGCCAAGCACAGGAAAATGCTGCGGTCGAAGAGACGGCCTTGACCGAATCTGGAACCGCACGGGTAGGAGATCATCATGGTCGTCGAAACGATCGTTATCACCAAGACAGTGATTACCTTGAAGGGTGTTGCCGTTGTCGCAGCCCACAATGGGCTGACAACGCATCAGCTGTACAACTTCGCCAGCACGGCCCACTCGATGGGGATTGTCCCGGCGCTGGAGGCGCTCGTACACACGCTGGCTCCGTATGCTGTTATGGGAGAGCTCGTTGCAGCACTTGGAAAACTCATCATTGCGCTCAAGGAGGGCAATGACCTGCCGGAGATCCTTAGTGCGGTAGGGCGTGTGACACGAGCAGCCTTCCGCCTGCAGACCGCGACCGCTGCGGTCAACTGATGAGCCGTGACCAGCGCTGATGGCCCGGGACTCCCAAACATGTCACCACCCGCCGAGGCACTGCTCAGCGCCTCGGCGGGTGCGGGCAGTTCACGGATACGAGTACCAAGCCTGCAAGGCAGCGGGAATGGAGAGACAGCGCGGCCTATGCGTATTACAAGGCCTCGAAACTTCGATGATTCGCTCTCTTCCCGAGCTACCACAAGGCGAAACGGTGACTCACTTCCCCAAACCATAGGACCGCCCTCGGTCGCGTGTAATCCGTTCCGGCGTCTACCAAGTCCAAGGCGGCAGCGAAGAGACCAATCCCGCCTGATTACAAGTGATCGTTATGACACGCCCATACTGCGGATGCATCCGGCGCGCCTGCTCGCCGTGAGGCCCTTGCCTGGCGCCATTTCCTCGGTGTTTACCCAGGAGCTCACGAGGTTCCCCGCAGCGGTGTGAGCTGACAGGCTACGAGTCAGCTACGGAATAATAATGACTGTCCGGGCTATCCATTTTAAACCGGAGTAACCTGGGGCGATGGATCATCCGCGTGCCGACCGGTATTACCCCAGGGTCTGCGGGCGAGTTTCAGGCCTGGTTCGGTACCGATGCGGACTGCCTGGATTATCTGGACTGGCTGCGCTGGCCGGATGGCTTCGCCTGCCCGGACTGCGGTCATGCGGGTGATGGCGGCTGGGCGATGGCCCCAGTGGCACACCAACGGCCTCCGGTCACGTGCCGGTGTGCAGGAACCTCGCGGCCTCCGGCAAGGCCATGGGTTCGACCCGTGAAGCTCGCGAAGTAGCTTAGTGCCGGTCGTGAAGCGTCCGTTCAAGGATCCCTCATCGGACACCACCCGACCGACCTCGCCTGCACCAGTCACTAGCGCGAATTCGTCTCAATAGACCCGTCCGGTGACCGTCTCAGCTGTCGGGGGCTATGCGTACGCTCCGCACATGACCATCCCCTCAGGCGGGATCTTGATCGGTACGCCCGCCGCCCCGCCGACGAGCAGGACCTCACCGCCCAACGCGTCGCGCGGAAGCCGCCGAGGCGCTGCGGGCCGGTGCGGCCCGCGTCGCGGTGATCGCGCGGCCGGTGCTCTACGCGGCGGTCTGGCGTTCGTCGAGGAACTGCCACCAGGCGCGGGCTCCGTCCGCTGCCGCGCTGGTCACCTGCGCGGGACTGGCGGCGGTGGCGGCCAGCGCGCTGGCCGTCCAGTCGGCGTGGTCGGCTTCCAGGTCCGCGTGCACATCCCAGAACGCCACGCCGGGGCCGTCGATGCCGTAGTGGCGGCGCAACCCGGCGGCTTTCGTCGCGGCGACGGCGGCGGCCTGGGTCTCGTAGGCGGCGAGCACGCCGAGCCCCCGGACCGGGTCGCTTGCGGCGGCTGACAGCTGCAACCCGGTAAGGGACCGCGTGGCCAGAGTAGGCGGCGCGCCGCACCGTGCCCCGGCCGCGGCGGCGAAGGTGTCGAACAGGTCCAGGTGCGGCGCTGGGCGGCCGAGCTCGTCGGACAGGTTGGCGTTCACCGCCGCCCGGGCCGGGCCATCCGGCAGGTTCGACGCGACCTGGCTGAGGACCTGCGGCAACGCCGCCTCGATATGCCGGTACTGCTCGGCGTAGGCGGCGAGCTCGCCGCTGGCCAGCGTCCCGGCCTCCCAGCGGCGGTAAAACGGGTGATCGAGCAGGCGCTTGCCGCCGATCCCCGCCCAGATAAGACCAGCGGCCTGCGCAGCATTCAATGGCATGGCCGCAACGCTAGCATCAGCGGCCCCCAGCACCAGGGGGCGCGCGCCCCCGCGCCGGCGCCGGTGACTCGCGCAGGTCCGAAGGGCAGGAGCGGGAGTGCTGCCGGGGAACCGGGACCGGTGGCTCTAGCCTTCCGAGATCAGCGCGCCGAACAGTTGCGCGTAGCGGAGCAGGTGCAGGTCGCCTACGTAGTGCTGCGCAATATGGGAGTGAGCGGCGCGCCCGATCTGGCTGGCTTCGCCGGGGTGGTCGAGTAGCCGCCGTACCGCTGACCCGAAGGCTTCCAGGTCCCGGGGGTCGGGCAGCAGGATGCCGGTGCCGTCGGCGATCTGGTCGTTGATCCCGCCGACGGCCGAGCCGACGACGGGCCGCGCTTTCCACATGCCCTCGGCCACGGTCAGCCCGAACCCTTCGGCGAGGCTCTTTTGCGTGATGACGGTGGCGTGCCGTTGCAGCGCGTTGACCATGGCGGCGTTTTCGCCGGGGTCATCGAGGGGCAGGGTGACCAGCAGGACCCGGGCGCGGACCGCGGCCGGCAGATCACGCCATTGCAGCAGGCAGTCGCCGAATACGGCAGCGCCTTCGGGGTCATCGGTGACCCCGGCGACCGCGGGGCCGGCCAGCACGAGGTATCCGCTGCCGCCGGGTGCGACGTACTCGGCGAAGCCCCGCATCACTCCGGGCATGTCCTTGAGCTGGTCCCAGCGGGAAACCTGAACCAGCAGCGGATCGCCGGGGCCGGGGCGGCCGTCGCCGGTGATGCTCGCGGACCGGATAACGACACCTGCGCTGCCGTCGCTGCGCGTGAAGGACGCTGGCCCGTCCGGCGCGGCGCCGTCCAGGACGCCGATCCTGGCCAGGATGGCCCGCACGGTGTCGTCATCGAGGTGCTGGTTCTTCGGGGAGAAGGGATCGATCGACGGCGGGATGGTCCAGATCCTTTCGCCCGGAACCCACGGTGGCGCGTACTGGCGGCGGGAGAAGACGTATCCCTTCGCGGAGGCCAGGTGCGGGCGCAGAAAGTTCCACCCGGCCCGGGTAGCGTCGTTTTCCCAATCCACGCCGATGTGGCAGCGCCATGCCACCTGAGCGCCGGCCCGCGACAATGCCGTGGTCAGCCCGGCGGTCTGCGGATCGTGCAGCAGCACGAGATCTCCTGGCCGTATCTGGTCGAGCAACTCGGCAGCGTTCGCGGCGAGCATCCGTGCGTAATGGCCGGCCTCGGCCTCGTTGAGAGGGCCGCCGGCTTGCTCACCGTGGATCTGATTGTGCACGCGCTTGGTGAGCACGAAGAACTCCGCATCACCGGTGATCACCCGCCAGCGGACCGGGATATCAAGATCCTGGACGTACCCGATGAGCACGTGCAGCATCTCTGCCACCCCACCGCCAACCGCGGTCGAGCTGACGTTCCAGACGGTGCGCCCGGCCAGCCGCTGCCGGAACTGCTCAGCCGCCCGGACCAGGCGTGTGTGCCGTTCGCCGCCGATAACCTGCTCCAACTGAGCGACAGGGCGCCGCGCCACCTCCACTGACTCCACCAGACTCACCATCGGCCCCCCTCCGCCGGCAACCCACATAGCTAGCCTAAGTCCCGCAGGAACGCCGGAAATTACATAACCCTAGGTCAGCACGTTCCCTCAGCGCCCTGCGCGATGAGGGCGGAATCACCGGGACCACCCGAAAGTCGCCCCGGCCGACCTGACGGATCACGAGAGCCAGAGCCAGTCAGATACCTCCCTGGGGGTATGCGAAATTGCCTCTGCCGCCCTGGCCAGCCGCGGCGGCCAAGTCCCGCGCACGCACGCGGGAGGGCCCGCAGTACGCGTACGGCTCATAGCTTCGGCACGTATCCGGCATGATCAAGGTTCCCAGCGCACCTCGCCGCGACACCGATCGCAGACACGTTCTAGCGCCGTCGGCAGCGGGGGAAGCCGCTGGTCAGAAGGTAGTCTCGCTGGTCGGCGGGCGGATCGGCTAGCATGCTCGGAGTCTCCCGCCGGTGTAGCTCAGTTGGCAGAGCAGCCGTCTTGTAAACGGCAGGTCAGCGGTTCGAATCCGCTCACCGGCTCCCAGTTAGATAGCTGTTATTCGGACAACAGCGTTCGAATCCGTGGAACGGTTCGTGGAACGGATGTCATATCTGCGGGCTATTCTGCTGCCATGCCGAGGGCCGTCAAGGGGCACATAGAGCAACTGCCCAGTGGGTCATACCGGGTCTCGGTGTATGCCGGGGTTGATCCGCTTACCCGGCAGGAGATCCGCCTTAGGTCGACGGTCAAGGGCGAGCTACAGGCGCAGATTGAGCTCGGCAGGCTTCTTAAGGAAGCGTCCGAAGGCCGAACGCCCGAGGTCAACGCGACCATGGCGGGGCTGATGGACCAGTACATGGCGATCGCCGAATGGGACGTGTCTACCCGGCAGACCAACGAGGGCTTCATCCGGCGCACGATCAAGCCCGCCCTGGGCCACCTGGAGGTCCGGAAGGTGCGCGGGCCCATCCTGGACAAGTTGTACACGCGGCTGAAGTGCTGCGGTGATCTGTCCTGCACGGGCAGGCCGTTCACCGAGCACCGCAACGTCCCGGCCCTGACGATCAACCCGGACGACTCGCGGCCAGCCTGGCGGCAGGTCAGCGGGACACTGGAGGAGGCCATCCGGTCCGGGCTCCTGGCCCCGGGCGAGGAGCTGCCGTCGATCACCGAGCTGAGCGCTCTGCAAGGCATCGGCACGGGCGTGGTACGCCACGCCATGAAGGTGCTCGCTGCGGACGGCCTGATCATCGCCCGGCACGGCCGCGCCACCGTCGTCGCTGGAGAACCCAGCGACGACCCGGCGCCGAACCGGAGGCGGCCAGGTCCCGGCCACGACTGCCGCGGCGCAGGATGCCGTCCGCATGTGTGCCATCCCATGAAGCCGAACACGATCCGTGGCATTCACAGCATCCTGTCCGGCGCGTTCGCCGCAGCGCAACGCTGGGAGTGGACCGACCGGAACCCGGCTGAGTCAGCTAAGCCTCCTACCGCCATCCGCCAGACGATCGCGGCCACGTCACCCGAAGCCGTCGCCAAGGTGATAGCCGAGGCTCGCAAGCGGGACGCCGCCCTGGGCCTGTACCTGTGGCTCGTGGTGGTCACCGGCGTCCGCCGCGGCGAGCTGTGCGGCCTCCAGGTCCGTGACATCCACCTGGACCAGGGCTTGATCCACGTTGCATTCAACTACGTCGTCCGCGGCGGCCAGCGTGTCCGTAAGGACACCAAGACTCACCAGGACCGGTGGCTGGCCATCGACCCAGACACATGCGCGCTGATCGCTACTTACCTCGATGAGATCAGGGCCGCGCTGGCGGCCGTCGGCGTCGAGCTGCCCGACGACGCTTACCTGTTCTCCAACGATCCCGCGCATGCCCGGCCGTGGAACCCTGACTGGGCGACCCACAGAGTCGCTGACGCCGCCGACGCGGTCGGGGTGGAGCTGGACATCAAGGGCGGTCGGCATTACACCGCCAGCCAGCTCCTCGCCGGCGGCTTCGACTTGCGGAACACTGCCGCTCGTCTCGGCCATAGCGGCGGCGGCGCAACCACGCTCCGGCATTACGCCGACCCGGTTCCCGAGGTCGACCGGCGAGCCGCCGCCTACCTTGCGCGGCTGACCGCCGGATCCAGCTCTACCGATGCGCATTGAGGACCGGATCATGCATTCCCCTATGTTGGCCCGACGGCCTTAAGGACAGATGAGGGCTAACTAAGCCCTCAGGATGTCTAGCCGGCGCGCCGCCGGCCTGCGCTCGCGAGCGTCAACCGGCGGTAGCCGGATCAATGATCACCACGACGCGACGGTTGAGCGGCTGTCCGGACGGGCCGTTCGGCGCGACCGGATCGGTGTCCCCGTCGCCGACAGCCTGCAGTCGGCTGGCCGCCACATTGTTGGCGACCAGCCAGTTTAGAACGGTTTCGGCCCGTTGCTGGGAAAGGTGCAGGTTGCCCCCGGGGGCAGGCAGGTCATCGGTGTAGCCATCGATGCTGGCCGTGGCGTCCGGATAGGTAACAGTGAGTAGATGCAGCAGCCTGCCCAGCTGGGGAAGCGCGGCTGGCTGCAGCGTGTACTGGCCTAGCCCGAAAAGGACGCTGGTGAGCGTGTCCGTCACCGAGGCCAAGGCCGCCAGCGACGCCTACTCGCGCGCTCAGGCCGCCGTCCTGCAGGTGGCCCAGGCCGCAGGAGCCGAAATCCTGGAACGGCCAATCTAGCCTGGCCGCGCCGGCCGCGCCGATTTCACGACCCGGCACACCGAACCACAGGCCAGGATCCGCGCTGCCCTGATCCTCGAACACGCGGCCCGCCGCGTCCTCTACGACTACTTCCGGCACGCCCGCGGAAGGCTTCATCTGGTACGCCATCGGCCAGGCCCTCGGTCTCAACGAGGACGACGAGGCGAGCCGTTATGATTTCGCGATCTCCGCGTACCGGGCCGCAGCTGGCGAGCCGTCCGGTGCATGGGGCGACCAGCCGACGTTCGGCTTCACCTGCCTGGCCTGCGCGCCGGTCGTCCGTGCCCTCCTCGGGCGGGGACTCGGCCACGCGGTCCGTTCAGGATCCTGTTCCGATCGTCGTCACATGCCGATCATGGCCGGAGGGTATGCATACCCGGCGGATTCCCGGCCGCACGGCGTGTCGCGGCCATCACTCCAGACCCTCGGCGGCCGCCGCCAACTGGCCCCGCCGCCGAGTTTGCCGGCCTGCACGGCTGGAATCTCCACCAGCTCCGCCACTCGATGCTCACCCACGAAGTTGGAAATGGGCACCAACACGCCCACCCTGCTCGCCCGCTCCCGGCGTGCCTCCGTCCGCTCCCTCGAGCGCTACGCCTGGGCTGGCCCCGAAGCCGTTCTCGGTGCTGTCCCTTCCCGGTACCCGGCGCGGCCGGGGGATGTGCTTACCCTTAGACCGCACAGCTGAACGACATCCTCATCGACTCTCGACTTCTACGAAGACCGGGACAACCTCGCAAAGCAACCCCGGGGCCGGTGGCTAGACCGTGGGGCCCTGTGCTGAAGGAGAGCGCCATGCCGGAAGCTCCGTACCTGCTGGGAATCGACTACGGCACGGGGGGTGTCCGGGTAGGAGTCTTCGATCGGGATGGTTCGCCGGTTGACTTCGAGTCCGTGGAGATCCCGACCCGCTACTCGCGGCCCGGCTGTGCTGAACAGGACCCGGCGGCCTGGTGGTCAGCGTTGGTGCAGGCAGTGCGCAAGGTGCTGGCGAAGCGGCAGGTGCACGCCGACCAGATCGCCGGTATCTCGGCCGGCGCAACGTCCGCAACGGTAGTCGCGCTGGACAACCAGGCCCGGCCGCTGCGCCCGGCGATCATGTGGATGGACTTGCGCGCTTCCGACCAGGCGGACCAAGTCGCCGGCACAACGGACCCGGCGCTGAAGTACAACGGGCATGGCCCGGTGTCGGCGGAGTGGGGTGTGCCGAAGGTGATGTGGCTGAAGGAGAATGAGCCAGAGACGTGGCGCGACGCAGCGCACGTGGTAGACGGCGAGGACTGGCTGATCCAGCGGCTGACCGGTCGCTGGGCGGCGTCGATCAACATTGCCGCGTCGAAGTACTACTACGACCGGGCCACTGGCGGCTTCCCTGAGCAGATGTTCCGGGACGTCGGCATCGAGGACCTGTTGGAGAAGTTCCCGTCGGATGTGCTGGATCTCGGCGCAGTCGTCGGGGGGCTGCGCGCTGACGTGGCAAGGGAGTTCGGCCTGAATGCCGACATCCCGGTGGCAGAGGGCGGCGTCGACGCCTACATGGGCGCGTTGGGTCTCGGCGTGGTCGAGCCCGGCAAGATGGCGCTGATCACCGGGTCATCGCACGTGATGATCGGCCAGTCGGCAGAGCCGATCTACGGCGCCGGCTTCTGGGGTGCCTACACCGATGCCCTGGTCCGTGGCCAGTACACCGTCGAGGGCGGGCAGGCCTCGACCGGCTCCTTGGTCGCGTGGTTTAAGAATGGCTATGCCGGCTACCAGGTCGCCGAGGCTGAGAAGCGCGGCATCGACCCGTACCAGGTGCTTAACGAGCAAGCTGTCAAGGTCCCGATCGGCTGCGACGGGCTGGTCGGGCTGGATTACTTCCAGGGCAACCGGTCGCCGCACACCGACCCGCTGGCCCGCGGGATGCTTTGGGGGCTGTCGCTCGGTCACACCCCGGGGCACGTATTTCGCGCGCTGCTAGAGAGCATCTGCTACGGCACGGAGACCGTCTTCCAGGCGATGCGCAGCTCGAACTTCGAGCCGCAGCAGATTATGGTCTCCGGTGGCCCGACGAAGAGCGACCTGTGGATGCAGATGCATTCTGACGTCTCGAACATGCCAATCGCCATGACAAAGGTTCCCGAAGGCCCGGTGCTCGGCTCGGCGATGCTCGCCGCGGTCGGCGCCGGCATCTATCCGGACATCCAGTCGGCCGCGGCGGGCATGGTGCACACCGACCGGGTCGTCGAGCCTGACCACGCCCGGCATGAGGAATATGCTTTTTACCTGGACAAGTACATCCGCTCGTACCCGGCGATGAAGGATCTCGTGCACGAGACCGTCCGACACCTCGGCAGCGAGGACCCGGCCGGCACGTAGCCTCGGCAGAGGCGGCCCGTGCAGTTCTCCCGTTGTAGGTCATCGGTGGACTGCCTTCAGCAGAGCTGGCGGCCCGATGCGGCAGTTATCCGAAAGTGGGGCCGGACCAGCGCTCGGGTCAATTCTCCATCGTTCGCGTTCGGCGCCCGGAAGCTGCCGCCGGGAGAGGAGACCTGTGCGGATCGCCGCTAGCCGAGCTAGGTCCGGTCAGTAGGATCGGTTGACACCCCGCTGATGGAAGCTGTCGAGGTTAAGGGCCTGGGACAGCCAGACATCCAAAGCCGTGACCGGCGCCCCCTAAGTAGTGCCAGGCCGATGATTAAGGAGGCAACGTGGCAATCAAGACAGCAGCGCCGCGCAGGTCGGACAAATCTTACAGGGGGACACCATCACTGTGATCGCCGCACTCGGCGCCGGGGTCATGGCCTCCGCCCTGGCGACTCCGCTCTGCGACAACGGCCACGAGGTCCATCTTGTCGGGACCCATCTCGACCGCGACATCATCGACACGATACAGAAGACGGGACGCCATCCTGGCCTGAACCTAGAGTTGCCGGTGCAAGTCACCGCGTACCAGCTGGAGGACATCGCGGCGGCATTCGAGGGCGCGGACATCGTGATGTCCGGGGTGAACTCGTTCGGCGTGGAGTGGGCCAGCGAGCATCTGGCGCCGCACCTTCGTCCCGGGGTGCCGGTCCTTTCGGTCACCAAAGGGCTGGCCGCTTCCGATGATGGCGACCTGCGGATTCTGCCGGACGTGCTCGCGCAGCATCTGTCGCCGGACCTGCGCGCCCAGATCCCCTGGGCGGCGATCGTCGGGCCGTCAATCGCGGGCGAGGTGGCGGTGCGGCGGGATAGCTGCCTGTTGTTCGCCGGCAGCGACCAGGCGGCGGTGGACATGCTCGCCCGAACGTTCCGCACGGACCGCTACCACATCTGGACGACAACCGACCTGGTCGGCGCGGAGGTTTGCGCTGCGCTGAAGAACTGCTTCGCCTTCGGGGTGGGCCTGGCCGAGGGGGTGCTGAAGGCGCGCGGCGAGTCAGACAGCCCGTACCGCAATCACAACTACGAGGCGGCGCTGTTCGCTGAGGGGGCGCTTGAGACCAGCCGCATGGTGCAGGTGGTCGGCGGCAGCACCGAGACGCTGCTGCTCCTGCCGAGCGTCGGCGACATGTACGTCACCAGCACCGGAGGCCGCAATGTCCGGGTCGGGCGGCTGGTCGGTGAGGGCATGAACTTCACCGAGGCGTGGGAGGCGCTGGACCGCATCACCCTGGAGGGTGCGGCCGCGATCCGCGTGGTCGGCGGTGCCCTGCCGAAGCTCACGGAGCGAGGAGTAATCGGCGCCGAGGAGTTCCCGCTGCTACGCCACCTGTACGACATAGTCAGCCTGGAGAAGCGGCTGGACATGCCGTGGAACACGTTCTTCGGCGGCGAGCCGGTGTCCTCCGGCGCATGAGGGATCGGGGGTGGACCTACATCGGGCCCGCCTTGGCTCCGGGGCAGGGGGAAGGAGCCCTGGCTCCGGTGGCGTCAGCGCGCTCGCCGCACACGTTCATCAGCGGGGAACTCCCGGCGAGTAGATGCCGCCGTTGACTGCACGGGCCCCTGGCGAATCCCAGGTCAGCGGAATGAAACAGCGAAGCCGACGTAACTTCGGGTTAAAGGATGGCCGAACGGACCTTTGCAGGACAAACACCGCGCCGCTTGGTCGACTTTATGTAACGTTTTGTCCCGGGCGAGCCCGGAACCCTGTGTGTCATTTCCTTGACTTCGGGCACCAGCGGAATCAGTGTGTTCATCATCGCCGTGCTCGTCCTGAGGGCTGGATGCTCATTTGAGCGCACGTGCAGCCTAGGCCCAGGACGTGGTACCTGGACGATGGGATGCGCGATGACTCGACGACGAGACATTGGACGAGACAGTGGCTCCGCGGCCCAGAGTTCCGCCGTCGGATCCGGCGTACGGCTGATCAGCCGCCGCGCCTTTATGGCCGGCACCGCGGGCGGTGCGGCGCTCGCCCTGTCCGGCTGCGCCGAGGGCACGGAGCAGTTGTTCTCGGGCGGCAGTTCGGGGACGACGATCACCGTGGCGATCGTGTCCAACTCGCAGATGCAGGACGCGATCAGCCTGTCCCCTCTGTTCGAGAAGGAGCACCCTGGCGTGCACCCCTCGTTCATCTCGCTGCCGGAGAACGAGGCGCGCGCCAAGATCACCGCGGACGTGTCCACCCAGGGCGGCGAGTTCGACGTGGTGATGATCAGCAATTACGAGACGCCGATGTGGTCGGCCAACGGCTGGCTGGTCAATCTCCAGCCGTACATCAACGCCACCCCCGGCTACGACGCGAATGACTTCCTGCCGCAGCTTCGCGCGACCCTGTCCCACAAGGGCGACTTGTACTCGGTGCCCTTCTACGGGGAGTCCTCGTTCCTGATGTACCGCAAGGATCTTTTCGCCAAGGCGGGGATCAAGATGCCGCTGCACCCCACCTGGGACCAGGTGGCGCGGATGGCGGCGGAAATGGACAACGCCAAGAAGGGCCAGGTCGGGATCTGCATGCGCGGCGACCCGGGCTGGGGGGAGAACCTCGCGCCGATCGACACGGTGATCAACGCCTACGGCGGCCGGTGGTTCGACCCGGCATGGCGGGCGCAGCTGACGAGCCCGGAGGTCGAGCGTGCGGTGTCGACGTACGTGTCGATGCTCCGCGCCTACGGCGAGCCCGGCGCACCGGAGGACGGCTTCTCCGAGTGCGCCACCCTCTACGGCCAGGGCGACGCCGCCATGTGGTACGACGCGACCTCCGCCGTCAGCACGATCGAGGATCCCGCGACCAGCGAGGTGGTCGGCCGGAACGGCTACGTGTGGGCCCCCACCCAGGACGGCCGGCCCTCGGGCTGGCTGTACACCTGGTCCCTTTCCATCCCCTCGACGTGCCCGCACAAGCAGGCGGCCTGGGACTTCATCTCCTGGATGACCTCGAAGGCCTACATCAAGACGGTCGGGTCGAAGCTGGGCTGGTCGCACGTGCCGCCCGGCAGCCGGTTCTCCAGCTACCAGATACCGCAGTACAAGAAGCTGTCGTCCGTCTACGGCCCGCTGACCCTGCAGTCGATCAACGCGACCGACTCGGCGCACCCGACCCTCCAGCCGGTCCCGTACACCGGTGTCCAGTTCCTGGACATCCCCGAGTTCCAGGATCTCGGCACGAACGTCAGCGAGCAGTTCAGCGCGGCGATCGCCGGCTCCCAGTCGGCCGCCGCCGCGCTGTCGCAGGCCCAGCAGTACGCACAGATCGTCGGCGACACGTACCGGTCCACGTGATGGCGGGCCCGGCCTGGTCGGCACGCACCGCCACCTCACCCGCAGGGAGGCCATGATGACCGCGATCGCTCCTCCGGTGGCGGGCGTGCACCACGTGGGCGCCCGCGCCGACCGCCGCCGCCAGGGCTGGGTACGGCGGGCCCCGTTGCTGCCCGCGCTGGTGTTCACGATCATCATCACCCAGCTGCCGTTCCTGGTGACGCTCTACTACTCGCTGCTGTCGTGGAGCCTGGTGCGGCCCGGCTCCCGGCACTTCGTCGGGTTCGGCAACTACGTCGATGTGTTCGAGGATAGCCAGTTCCGGACCACCGCGCTGAACACGGTGATCATGACGGTCGGCACGGTGCTCATCGCCATGGTCATCGGCGTCCTGCTCGCCCTGGTCCTGGACCAGAAGTTCCTCGGCCGGGGCGTGGTACGCACCCTGCTGATCACGCCGTTCCTGGTCATGCCGGTGGCCGCCGCCCTGCTGTGGAAGACGATGATGCTCGATCCGACGTTCGGCATCGTCGACTTCGTGCTCCGGCCGTTCGGGATCGGTCACTTCGACTGGCTGAGCAGCTTCCCGCTGGGCTCGGTCATGATCGAGATGATCTGGCAGTGGACGCCGTTCATGATGCTGCTCGTGCTGGCCGGCCTGCAGAGCCAGCCCAAGGACATCCTGGAGGCGGCCCGCTGCGACGGCGCGAAACCGTTCGCCATCTTCCGCGAGCTGACCCTCCCGCACCTGCGGCGCTACATCGAGCTCGGCGTCGTCCTCGGTGCGATCTACGTGATCAACGAATTCGACGCCGTGTACATGATGACCCAGGGTGGCCCGGGTATCTCCAGCGCCAACCTGCCCTTCTACATCTACCAGCGCGCGTTCCTGGGCTTCCAGGTCGGCCAGGCAGCGGCGATGGGCGTGGTGGTCGTCGTGGCCACGATCATCATCGCGACCTTCGCGCTGCGGCTGATCTTCACCTCGTTCTCCGGCACCGAACAGGCGGCATGATGAGCGCGGACAGCATGACGGCACAGGCCGGCCCGGTCACCCCGGCACCGGAGTACACCGGAGCCCGCAAGAAGCGCCGCCATAACAGCCTGACCTTGGGAATCGTCGGCTGGGTGGTCGGGATCCTGTTCTTCTTCCCGGTCCTGTGGATGGTGATCACCTCGTTCAAGACCGAGGCCCAGGCGTATACGAACACCCCGAGGGTGATCTTCTCGCCGACCCTGTCGGAGTACAAGACGGTGTTCTCCAGCGGCCTGTGGCCGTACGTGGCCAACTCGGCCTTCGCCACGATCGTGTCCACGATCCTGGTACTGGTGCTGGCCGCGCCGTGCGCGTTCGCCCTGTCGCTGCGCCCGGTGAAGAAGACCCGCGACGTGCTGTTCTTCTTCATTAGCACCAAGATGCTGCCGGTGGTGGCCGCGATCATCCCGATCTACATCGCCGCGCGTGACCTGCACCTGCTGGACAACATCTTCACGCTGGTCATCCTGTACACCGCGATGAACTTGCCGATCGCGGTGTGGATGATGCGGTCGTTCTTCCTGGAGGTGCCCGGCGAACTGCTGGAGGCGGCCGAGATGGACGGGGCGCCGCTGCGCCGGACGGTGGTCGAGGTGATCTTGCCCGTGGTGGCGCCCGGGGTGGCCGCCACCGCGCTGATCTGCTGCATCTTCTCGTGGAACGAGTTCTTCTTCGCCGTGAACCTCACCGCGACGCGGGCCGCCACGGTCCCGGTGTTCCTGGTCGGCTTCATCTCGTCGGAGGGGCTGTACTTCGCCCAGCTCGCCGCAGCCGCGACGGTGGCGACCCTGCCGGTCATCCTGATCGGATGGGTGGCCCAGCGCCAGCTGGTCCGCGGCCTGTCCTTCGGGGCGATCAAGTGAACGCGTCCAGCACGCCAGATACAGGAGAAGACCATGGCTGAGGTCAGCTACGAGCAGGCGACGTGCATCTATCCCGGCGCGGAACGGCCCGCGGTGAGCGCGCTCGACCTGGCCATCCGGGACGGCGAGTTCGTGGTCATGGTCGGTCCCTCCGGGTGCGGGAAGACGACCGCGCTGCGGATGCTGGCCGGCCTGGAGGAGATCGACGAAGGGTCGATCCGCATCGACGGCAAGGACATGGTGGGTGTGCCGTCCCGCGAACGCGACATCGCGATGGTGTTCCAGAACTACGCGCTGTACCCGAGCAAGACCGTCGGGGAGAACATGGGCTTTGCGCTGAAGATGCAGGGCGTGGCTAAGGGCGAGCGCGCCGGCCGGGTCCGGGAGGCGGCCAAGCTCCTCGACCTGCAAGATTTCCTCGACCGGAAGCCGCGCAACCTGTCCGGCGGGCAGCGCCAGCGGGTCGCGATGGGCCGCGCGATCGTCCGTGAGCCCAAGGTCTTCTGCATGGACGAGCCGCTGTCCAACCTCGACGCCCAGCTGCGGGTGCAGACCCGCACCCAGATCGCCGAGCTGCAGCGGCGGCTCGCGGTCACGACCGTCTACGTGACGCACGACCAGGTAGAGGCCATGACCATGGGCGACCGGGTGGCGGTCATGCGGCTCGGCCAGCTGCAGCAGTTCGCCTCACCCACCGAGCTGTACGACAAGCCGGACAACGTGTTCGTCGCCTCCTTCATCGGCTCACCCGCGATGAACCGCTTCGACGGCACCCTGGAGAACGGCGGTATCCGGGCCGGCGGCGCGCTGCTCCGCCCGTCCGATCAGCAGCTGCACGCGGCGCAGGGCCACGGCAAGCTCGTCGTCGGGATCCGGCCCGAGCACCTGTCGGTCGGCGGCGGCGGTGAGCTCACCCTGAAGGTGGCCCTGGTCGAGGACCTGGGCAGTGACTCCTTCATCTACGGCAGCCTGGCCGACGACCCCGACAGCAACATCATCGTCCGCAGCGGCCGCGACCATCCCCGCCCGGGCGAGGTTATCAAGGTCGGAGTAGATACCGCCCAGCTGCATCTGTTCGACGCCGGCACCGGCCGGCGGATCGGCGGCTGAAGCCAGTCTCCGGCCCGCGGGCCGCCCGGCCCGGACAACTTCGAGGGAGAGTTATGCGCGCTGCCGTCTGGGAGACGCCCGGCAAGCTCGCGGTGACCGAGGCGCCTGACCTTGTGTACTACCTCCAGCGGTCATCGGACGGCCTGATCAAGATCGGCACGTCACGGACGCTCGTCTCACGCTTCGCCGCGCTGCGGAGAGACTACGGCCCGCTGCTGCTCATGGCAACGCATCGCGGCGCCCACAAGGAAGAGCACACGATCCACGACTACTTCGCCGCGCTGCGCACCGAAGGTGAATGGGTTCCGCCCGGACGTGGCACTGCTCGAGCACATCCTGAAGGTGCGGTCGGCGGCCGGACGCCAGAGGGGCTGCCGGAACAGATTGATCTTTCGAGCTCGGCCGGAAGGTCCGCCAACTCAAACGGGCGCTTCGCCGGTTGCGGTCCCTGTTGCGGTCAGGCCTGACCTTCTGACGATTTCGGTGCCGACCACTAGCGGGATAGTCCCAGGTCATGGGTAGCGCGCTCGGAGGGACTCGAACCCCCAACCTTCTGACGCTTCTATGTTTGTCAAGGACTCACGGGAGGATTCATCGACCGGGTGAGCTGCCGGTAGAGCTCGCGGGCGATGTACCGCTTGAGGCAGCGGCGGATTTCCCGGGCGGT
>Ga0302325_10002380_pt1 | contig 45761 bp, 24 predicted proteins | sample Palsa_T0_2_FD_201948 | JGI IMG/M metagenome (GOLD analysis project Ga0302325, IMG submission 201948) | Peat permafrost microbial communities from Stordalen Mire near Abisko, Sweden - Palsa_T0_2 | ecosystem: Environmental > Terrestrial > Soil > Palsa > Peat permafrost | place: Sweden: Abisko...
GCTTGGTGCGCTGGTCCATGCCGAGGATCGCGTCGCGGGCGCGGACGTGGCGGATCAACGGGCCGATGCTCGAGAATATTTCTTCGGCGCTGAGAGGATCGAGCAGCATGGCGACGGGGTCGAAATCGACGCCGAACCAGGGGCAATCGGCGGTTTTGAGCGCGGCGTGAATCGAAGCGAATGAGGAGAGATCGCTGCGGAAGGCGAGGACGACGCCATGTCGGTCGGCGCGGCGGCCGAGTTCGGCCATCGCGGGGGCGAAAGCCGCAGTATCGGCTGGAATCGTGCCCAGATCGACGCAGAGCAGTGGGGATTGCAACTGCGCGGCGGCGGCGAGAACTTTTTCGATGGAATCGATGGCGGCATCCACATCGGCGCCGGGGCCGAGACCCTTGGAATTGAGATCCATGCGCAAGCCGACGAGATCTATCGCCTGCGCGCGGAGGATGGATTGCATTTCGCGCTTGCCGCTTTGCGAGAGGGAGAGAATGTCGAGCGAGCCGAGGCGCGGGGTGAGCTGGATGCCGGCGAAACCGGCGGCGCGGGCGGACTTCGCCGCGATGCGGAAATCGTCGCTGAGCGCCGCGGCCAGCACGGCCGGGCGCAGGGGCGTTGCGAGACTCATTTCGCCGCCGCGAGGTGCGAGCGTTTTTCGCCGATCAGCTTGAGCAGCTTCTTGTGCGGATCGGAGAACTTCTCCGCGCCTTCTTCCATCAGCTTGTCTTCCATCTTCTGCTGATCGACCTTGGCGTCGATTTCATCGATCACCGATTTGGGCGGCATCTGATCGATCTTGCGGGTGTAGGTCTTGTTGAGCTTCTCGACGGCGTCGTTCGTTGCGGGCGGGTTGGTCTGGATATCGCTGCCGGCGAGGGCTTCGACGTATTTATCCGGCGGATCGGTGGGTTTTTTGGTGCCGGTGCTGGCGAAGATGATTTCCTGCTGGAGCGGGAGTTTCTTGTCCTTCCAGAACTCCTGGTTGAGTTGCCAGAGCCGCTTGGCGTTGACGATGCCGACAATTCCCTGCGCGGCGGAGGAGAGGGTCGGAACATATTTTTCGGTGTAGACGTCCACGCGGCTGACGAAGATGCTGTAGACGCTTTTGAAGGCGGCGGTGCCATTTTTGCGCCGCTGGGCGCCGCGCCAGACATTGTCGCGGGCGATTTTGTATTGCCGCTCGGAGAAGATGAGCGTGACGTTGAGTGAGATTCCCGCGGCGGCGAGTTCTTCCAGCGCGCCCAGCCCGCCGGGGGTGGCGGGGACTTTGATCATGCGATTTTTCTGGCCCGCGGCCCACTTTTTCCCGAGTTCGACATATCGGCGCGACCGCTCGGCGATGGATTTCGGGGCAAGCTGCAAATCTTCCAGCAGGGGATCGAGTTCGAAGCTGACGTAGCCGTCATTGCCCCTGGTCTGCTCCCAGACGGGGAGGAACACCGACTGTGCGCTGGAGACGAGTTTGTCGGTCATGGCCCAGGCGACGTGCTCATCGTCGCCGCCCTTGTCCATGAGGGCGGTCATGTCCTCATCCTGCGATCCGGATTCGAGGATTCCGGAGATGATGATGGGGTTGGATGTTGCGCCGGTTGCGCCCAGGGCTCGGTTCTTTTTCACAAGCTGCGGCTCGATGGAATCGAGCCAGAGTTTTGTTCCGGTAGCGATGAGTGATTTCAGTGACATGGGATTCACTCCTTTTCGGTGAAAGTCTGATGATCGGTTGATTCACATTCCGTTGTTGTCTGCCGGGGCGCTGTTGTCCGTGGGCTGGCCCATAGGTCCGGCGGGGGCCGGCGCGGGCGCGTGGCTCATCTGCTTGGTGAGCATGGGGCCGACGACGTTGTCGATGGTGTTCTGATCCAGCGAGACGACGACCTGCGTGCCGCTGACGGTGGGCTTGGCGGCGTCGATCAGCTTGGCAATATCATCGGCATCGGCCGCGGGGCGGCTGGTGGCGCCGTTTTTGGCATCCTGCATCTGCTGGTTGAGGTAATCTGCCAGCGCGGTGGCGGAATCGGAATCCTTGCACTGGATGGTGCAGTTGCCCGATTCCTTCGGCGGAGCGACGAAGCTGACGCTCATCCATGTGACCGAATCCCAGTGCGGATCGCTGAACGGCGGTTGCTGCTGCTGGCTCGAGTGGAAACGGGACATGACCATCGCGCCGAAAAGCGGGTTGTCCTTGAGGGAGGCGGGCGTGAAGACGAGATGCAGCGTGGAATCGCCTCCGGCGGCGAGGGCGTCGGTCAAATCCTGCCGCGGCTGCGACGAAGGCGTTTTCATTTTATCGATGCCGGCGCCGGTGGACATGACCAGCGCGTTTCCCACGACGGCGGTCTGGGGCATCATGCGCTGCTGCTGGGCGGCGTTGGGATCGTTGGGATCAGGCGGCGGCGGATTGCCGCTGGGGTTGATGACCTTGGCGAGCGGCGCGGGATCGGCGCCGTTGAGCGGGATGATCATCCCGCCGGGCGAGCCCTGAATAATGCCCGCGAGCGAGATGGCGACGTAGAGGTCTTTTCCGCCGGCGGTTTTGAACTTGTTGATCCAGGTCCGCATCGATTCGATGCTTTTTCGGCTGTTCTGTTGCTGCTGGTCCCGGAGGGTGGGATCACTGATCTGGGCGATCGATTTTTGCACCCACGCATCGAGCTGATCCATATCAAGCTGGGAGAAATCGACATGAACGACCGCGCTGGTCTGGGCATCGACAAACGGGGCGATGACGCTGTCGGCGCGGGCGGTTTGCCGGGACATGGCAATGGCCAGGAGCGCCGCAAGGATCATCCGCCAGGAAATCTTTTTCAAGTGAGCCTCCATTATGGAAGTTGATTGTGCTGCTCGAGTCTCTTTTAGCAAGTATAGGCGGGGCTAAACGCACAATTCCTTTGCCGGCTCGGGCGCGAGGATTTGAAAATCCTTTACTTCCAGTTCGACGGAGCGGCGGCCGTTGAACTCGTTGATGGACGGCTCGACGGCAAGTCGAATGCCGGCCCCCGGCGAGAGCTTGTCGATCATCTCGCCGGCGCCGAAAGCGATGCAGCGGATGGTCTGGCGGTTCTGCTTGACGGTGAGCTGGAGATGGTCACCGGTCTTACCGACGCGGCGCGGCGCCGCGGCGACAATGGCGCTTTCGAGGCAAAGCATCGGGCGGCGGTTGCCGTGACCGAACGGGCCGAGACGCTGCAATTCGCCGACCAGCGCTTCTGTGATCTGTGGAAGATCGGCGTTGCATTCGAGTTTCAACTGGGGGATGAGCATTTCATCGTTAACCTGCGACTGGGCGCAGGCGCAAAACGCGGAACGGAACTCGTCGAGATGAGCGGCGTCGATTTTCAGGCCGGCGGCCATTTCGTGCCCGCCGTGCGCGAGCAGATGTTTCCCGCAGGATTCCAGTGCGCGGGCGAGATGAAAGCCGGGGATAGAGCGGGCGCTGCCCTGCCCCTGGCCGTCGGACAGGGCGATGAGGATGGTGGGGCGGCAAAAGCGATCGACGATGCGCGAAGCGACGATGCCGATGACGCCGGCGTGCCATCCCTCGGCGGCGAGGACGAGCGCGCGATTGCCGCCCTGCGCCCAGCCGCTGGATTCGATTTGCGCTAGGGCCTGGTCGAGGATTTGTTTTTCAACGGTCTGGCGAGCGCGGTTCTGGGATTCGAGGTAAGCGGCGATTTCGCGGGCCTTGGCTTCGCCAGCGGTGGTGAGCATTTCCACGGCGAGTGCGGCGTGACCGAGCCGGCCGCAGGCGTTGAGGCGCGGCGCCAGCAGGAAACCGACGTCGTAGGCGTCGAGATTTTTTCCGGTAAGGCCGGCGGATTCGATCAGGGCGCGGATGCCGGTGAGTTTGCTGCCAGTCAGGAGCGAAAGCCCGAAATGCGCCATCACGCGGTTTTCGCCGACGAGGGGGACGACATCGGCGATGGTGCCCAGCGCGGCCAGCGCGGTGGCTTCCATGAGAAATCCGCGGAACGATTCGTTGACTTTGGAAGCGCCGCTGGCGGCCTTGCCGATTCCCCACGCCAGCTTGAACGCCACGCCGGCGCCGCAGAGATGGGGATTGGGATACGGAACGTTTCCCGGCAGTCGCGGGTGAACGATGGCGAGGCAATCGGGAAGCTGCGGCGGGTCGCCGTGCCAGTGGTGATGATCGGTGATGATAAGATCGACGGCGCGCTCGCGGGCGATGCGGGCGGGCTCGATGGCGGTAATGCCGCAATCGACGGTGACGATCAGCTTCGCGCCGGAGTTGATGATCTGGCCGAGCGCTTCGGCATTGACGCCGTAGCCTTCGTCGATGCGGTGGGGGATGTACGTGGAGACGTCTCCGCCGAGCAGGGTGATGGCATGCCAGAGGATGCTGGTGGCGGTGATGCCATCGACATCGTAATCGCCGTAGACGACGATTTTTTCCTTGTCGGCGATGGCTTTGGCGATTCGCTGGGCGGCGGGGATCAGGCCGGGGAGAAGATCGGGATCGGCCAGTGCGAGGAGGCTGGGGCGCAGGAACGCCTGGGCGCTGTCGAAATCGGAAATTCCGCGATTGAGGAGAATCTGGGCGATGATGGGGGAGACGCGAAGGCGCTGTGCCAGATCGGCGGCGGCGTCGCTCGGGGCGTCCATTTTCCAGCGCTGGTGGCGATACATCCCTGCATCTCCGAAGAGGAACACGCCTCGTAAACGACGCGGCTAAACATTGTAGCGATAATGTGCAGCGTTACACGCGCAGGCGGTTTTTGCCGTCGGCGGTTTTTTCTTCGATGGATTTGATGACGGCTTTCTCCTTGTGAATCTCCACGCGCAGGCGGGCGTAGGCGTTGAGATAGGCGTTGGCGACGAAGACCAGGGAGAAGAAAGAGATCAGGTAGCCGCGCCAATCGGGGAAAAGCAATTTGAATCGCGTGATGACGAGGAAGATGGCAGCGATGTAGTGGCTGAAGCAGTATTCGCAGGTGAAGAGATAGAAGAATTTGCGGGAGGTAAAGCGCTGGCATTGCTGGCTGCGCTGGCGGCACCAGTCGCGGGCTTCGGCGAAGAGGTCTTCGAAGACAACGGTGCGGGCGATGCAGGCGATGGGGATGGCGAGGATGAGGAGTTCGAGGATTTGGCGGGTGAGGTCCATCGCTGTATTCCTGCCTTTGTTCGGTTATACGCTGTGGCGGGGCTTTGCGTGACGGACAATTTGGCATCGGTGTAAAAGATGACCATCGGTCACGCGACTCGGGCCATCTCTTTAGCCTCATATTCGGGAAACATGATGATGGCGGGATGAACATCAAATGCCTTGGCGAGCTGCTCGGCGCGCTTCTTGCCGATATCCACCTTTTCATTTTCCAGGAGACTGATGTTCGTCGGGCTGATGCCCGATCGCTGGGCCAGTTGCTGCTGGGTCCAGCCTTTCAGATCACGAAGCATACGGATCACCTGGCCCGTGCTCAGGCGGGTATGTGCGACCGCAGGGACAAATTCTCGGGAGGATCGGTGTTTCATTGTTGCTCCTAATATTTGTGAGGGGTGATCTCCAAAACGAAGATCGTGACAATCGTTCGGTCAACGGAATAAATAACCCGGTATTGCAGGCTTAATCTTGATGAGCGTTCGCCCTCGCGTCGTCCTTTGAGCTTTTCATCATGAAATCCCGGAAACTCCCTGAGTTTCTCCGGACCGTGCCGAAAGACGATATTTTTCCAGAGTTCATATTTTTTAACCACCGCTTCAGGCGCACTGTTGCAGCTCTTCCGGATGCTTGTGTGTTCCCGGATAATCCACATTATTATATTTGATAAGTTATTAAATCGAATAAGTCAAGCCAAATCGCGCCCATTACGTATACTCATATCCCGAAAATGCCAGACCCCATGCCCGATATCGTCCTCACCACCCTCAACGCCCGTTACGCCCATGCGGCGTTTGGGCTGCGGTATTTGATGGCAAATCTGGGGGATTTGCGGACGCGGGCGGAGATTCTGGAATTTGAGATCAATCAGAAGCCGACGGATGTGGTGGAAGCGATTGTGGCCCGCCAGCCGCGGATCGTGGGATTGGGTGTTTATATCTGGAACGTGGCGGCGGCGACGCAGGTGGTGGCGGAGCTGAAGCGGTTGCGGCGGGAAGTGGTCGTCATTCTTGGGGGGCCGGAGGTTAGCCATGAGTTGGATCGGCAGGAAATTGTTTCTTTGGCGGATTATGTCATTACCGGTGAGGGGGATCTGGCGTTTGCGGAGGTTTGCGGGAAAATTCTGGCGGGGGATCGGCCGCTGATGCGGGTGTTGCCGGCGGAGTTGCCGGATTTTTCGCGGTTGAAGTTGCCGTATGATTTTTATGATGACCGCGATCTGAAACATCGCGTGGTGTACGTGGAGGCATCGCGCGGGTGTCCGTTTTCGTGCGAATTTTGTCTGTCGTCGCTGGATGTGCCGGTGCGGAATGTTCCACTGGCGGATTTCCTGGCGGCGATGGGGAAGCTGCTGGACCGCGGGCTGCGGCGATTCAAGTTCGTGGACCGGACGTTCAATTTGAACTTGCAGACGAGCCGTTCGATCCTGGAATTTTTCTGGAATCGGTATGAGCCGGGGATGTTCCTGCATTTCGAGATGATTCCGGACCGGCTGCCGGAGGGATTGCGGGAGCTGATCCGCCAATTTCCACCGGGTGCGCTGCAGTTTGAGGTGGGGATTCAGAGTTTTGATCCGGAGGTGTGCGCGCGGATCAGCCGGCGGCAGGATATGTGGAAGCTGGAGGAGAACCTGAAATTCCTGCGCGACCAGACGGGCGTGCACGTGCACGCGGATTTGATCGTGGGGTTACCGGGCGAGAGCGTAGTGAGTTTTGCGGCGGGCTTTGACCGGCTGGTGGAGCTTGGACCGCAGGAAATCCAGGTGGGGATGCTCAAGCGGCTGCGCGGGACGCCGATCGCGCGGCACGACCAGAGCGCGGGGATGGTGTACAGCCCGCATCCACCGTACGAAATTCTGCAAACGGCAGTGATCGATTTTGCGATGATGCAGCGGCTGCGGCGGTTTGCCCGGTATTGGGATCTGGTGAGCAACAGCGGGAATTTTGTGGAATCGTCGCGGCTGATCTGGCGGGATGGGTCACCGTTTGCGCGATTTTTGCACTTCTCCGACTGGATTTTCGAGCGCGGGGGAAAAAATTATGGGATTGCGCTATCGAGGCTCAGCGAACTGGTTTTTGAATTTCTGACGGTGGAGCTTGGTCAGGATGCGGAGTTTGCGGCCCGGGCGGTCTGGAAGGATTATCAACGCGGCGGGCGCAGCGATCGGCCGGGGTTTTTGTTGAAACATTTGCCCGCGGCGGCCATGAAGGTGGATCGAAGGGCAACCGTGTCCAAGGCGGTCAAGCGGCAGATGAGACGGCTGGCGAATTAGACCGGCCGGGGGCGCACTCCGGCGACGGGCGTGCTTGCCAACCGGCCGTTTTTCCTGCAAGATTCTCCAACCTCCCGGATCATTCCATTACCGGAACTCGGTATCCGGGCGTGGAATTTGGGCAGGATCGGCACTGCAGAGAACCGTGTGAAAGGAGCGCGTCTTGCGTTTGTCTTCAACTTCGGGCGACGGACTGGGCGGAGGATTTCTGGACACGATTCGCACAGCGGTTGTATTTGGGGCGATGACCCTGCTGCTGAGCGGCTGCGAATGGAACGATTTTTTCAATCCGGGCGAGCCCAAGATCATTGATCCGGATCAGAAGCCGCTGGTGGTGCCGATTCTGGACACGCTGGCCAGCGGGATCGAAGAGCCGGACACTGCGTTTTCCGATGCGACGGACATCGAGCCGGGGGATCTTATTCCCGACGTCTCGGATTACCGCATTGGTCCCAACGATCTGGTGAACATTTCGATTTTCGATCTGCTGGGCGAAGGCACGGGCGAGCAGGTGAAAAGCGTTCGTGTAACGGAGACGGGCTCTGTCAGCCTGCCGTTTGTCTCGCCGGTGCATGCATCGGGATTGACCGAGCGGGAGCTGGAGGAAGCCGTTTCCAAGGCGTATGAAGATGCGCGGCTGATTCGCAACGCGAAGGTTTCGGTGACGGTGGAAGAAGCGCGTGCGCGAACGTTCAGCATTCAGGGTAACGTTGGAAACCCGGGGGAATATCAGATTACACGGCCGGATTTTCGGATGCTCGATGCGCTGGTGACGGCGCGAGGGCCCGCGGTGTCGCTGGGCGTTCCGTATGCATATGTGATTCGCAAACCGGCGACTCCCACGAGTGCCGCCGAGCCGACGGAGCAACCGGAGCAGAACAACAGCAATGCGCCGGTGATTCCTCCCCCGCCGTCGGATCAGCAGAATCAGATGATCCCACCGGCGCCGCCCGCGGAGCAGCAGCCGACCCCAGCGCCGACGCCGACCCCGGCTCCGCAGGAGCAACCGGCTCCGATGCCGGCCCCGACCGCGCCGACGAGCCAGCCGGGGGATCTGCTGGCGCCTCCGCCGACCGCGCCGCCGGGTCCGCAGGGCCGCGCCAATCCGACTGCCCCGGGCGTTCGACCCGTGGCGATGGATAACGCGTTACCGCAGGTCTCATCGAGCGTATTCAAGTTCGACGATGTGGATAATCCCACCGATCAGCGGATCATCCGGGTTCCGATCGATCAACTGCGTCAGTACGGCGAGCTGAAATACAATGTTGTGATCCGGCCTGGGGACATGATCATTATTCCCGATCCGGTGAACGGGGTTTACTATTTTGGGGGTCACGTGACTCGTGCCGGTGTGTTCAGCCTGTCGGGAACGCCGGTGACATTGAAGCAGGCATGGATTGCCGCGGGCGGGGCCGATGACTTTGCTTTCCCCAATCGCACCGAGGTGATCCGGCGGATCGGCAGCAACCGCGAAGTTGCCGTCCGCGTCGATTTATCGAAAGTTTTGGCATTAACCGAACCGGATATCTATCTGAAGCCGAACGATACCATATTTGTCGGAACACATTTTATCGCCTCCTTCCTGGCGGCGGGGAGAAATTCGTTTCGTATAACTTATGGATTCGGCTTCCTTTACGACCGAAACTTCTACACCGGAGCCAACGGCTTCTAGGGACGGACCGCTCGCCCGGTGAATTTTACGGCATTGGTAACATGAAGCTCACTTTTGGAGCCTAAAGTTCCGATGCCGCAATAGTTGGATGGGGATCAGGGCGAACCAATCCCCGGCGCCGGCCGTAACAGTCGGCGGAAATCATGTTGTTTGGACCGGGTGTCGAATGACCGGCGCAGTCGTTTTACGTTAGTCCCATGAGCCACACGCAACTCAACGAAGTGGGCCTCGGCAGAGTCGTCGGCATTTCCGGACGGGACAGGTCCGTGGATGCGGCGTCCGATCCGGTGGTCTTTGGGCTGAAGCGTTCGATCTGGATTCAGATCGGAGTGGTCACAGTCCTGTTTGGCGCGCTGTTCTGGCCGAACCTTCGGCGGCTTTGGGACAAGACCAATCCGATTTACGGCGAAGCCAACTGGGGCCATGCGATGTGCATCCCGTTCATCGGGCTGTACTACCTGTATGTCAATCGTGAGAAGCTGCTGAGTCCCGACATCAACGAGGATGCGAGCGCGACCGTCAAGATTCAGCGGGTTTGGGCGATGCTGGCGATAGCGCTGGTGTTGCCGCTGGGGCTGATTCGGCTCGAGCTGTCGAGAGTTTTCATTCCGACGGCGGCGGCGGTGGCGATGATTCTGGCGGTGTCGCTGCCGCTGGGCCTCTTGAAATCTTCCAAGCCATTGCTGGACCGGGTCGACCAGCATTCGGCGGGGTGGTTCGGTGGGTTTGTGATTTTCTTCGGCATCGCGGTGTTCCAGTACGGCATTTTTCCCGGGCAGAATGATTTCGTGAAGGATTTTGGAATGGTGGTCACGCTGTTCGGCGTGGTGCTGGCGCTGGCGGGATGGGGCGTGATGAAAGTGGCCTGGTTTCCCATCGCGTTTCTGATCTGCGGATTGCCCTGGCCGGGATTGTTCTACAGCCAGGTGGCCGGTCCGCTGCAGCGGCTTGCGGCGAACGTCGCGGTATGGACGCTGCAGCTCACCGGCGTCGAAGCCAATGCGGGGGGAACCAAGATTTCGATGATCGGCGGCAACGGCCAGTGGCGCACGCTCAACGTGGCCGAGGCGTGCGCGGGAATGCGCTCGCTGATGACGTTTATCTCGGTTGCGGCGGCGGTGGCGTTTTTGTCGAGCAGGCCGCTGTGGCAGAAGATCATCGTCGTGCTGTTCGCGGTGCCGATCGCGATCTCCTGTAACGTGATGCGTGTTTCGGGGCAGGGGCTTCTGGACCGGTATGTGAGCCACTCGCTGTCGGAAAATTTTGCCCACCAGTTCGTCGGTTTAATGATGCTGATTCCGGCATTTCTGCTGATTTTGCTGGTGGGATGGATTCTGGACCAGATCTTCGTGGAGCAGATTGACCGGCGGTTCGTAGCGCATGCGCCCAAGGTAATTTCGCGCACGGTAGCGCCGGCGCCATCGGCGGTGGCGGCGCCCGCGGCGCCGCGGCGAACGCTGGCGGAGAGTCGCGCTAATGATCCGGTTGCACCCACACCACCGGCGAGCGCGCCCGCGGCCCGTCCCGCGCCGGCGACTCCGCCGCCAAAGCCCAGGCCCGGCAGCATGGGGTCGATCGTTCCTCCCCCGCCGAGCATTCGCCTGGCCCCGAGGTCCGGGATGCCGCGGAAACGTCCGGGTGAGAATCGTTCGGGTGAGAATAATTCTTCCAATCCACCGGAGGGGAAATGAACAGCACACTTACAAGATCATCGCGGAGGAATATATCTCGGGGCATGGTGCAACCCGCGTTTTTGCTGGTATCGGGAATCCTGTTGGTATCGGCGATTGCGTTCAACGGTTTTGTGTGGAACATGAAGCTGCATTTCAAGAAGGAAGCGGTACCGCAGCCGCGCGGTTTCCGCGAAATGCCGCCGGTCATGGGGCATTGGATGCAGGTGTCGATGGACGACAAGCTGGATAAAGAGACCGAGGATGTGCTGGGGACCGAGAATTACATTTACCGGGATTACATTCGCGTGGATCGTGCCGGGGCGGATTTCGTCGCGCTGATGGCGTTGAAGTCGGAAGTTTTGAATTCGCCGTCGATGGTGGATCTCGATCCCGATTCGCAGCATGCCGCCGACGAAGCGCGGGCGAAATTCAATTCGGCGTCATCGCAGGCGGAGGAGGTTGCGGTCGTCAGCGCTGTGCTGAAAGGCCGAAACTCAACGGACCGCAAGTCGGCGGTTTCGCGCCTCGAGGTGCGGAACCATTCCGGCGATGTCATGCACCTGGGGCTGACGTATTACACGGGGCTCGTGGACACGGTAGCGCATATTCCCGACCGGTGCTACATCGCCGATGGGTATGAGCCCAATTCTTATACGATTCCGACATGGACTCTGGCCGCCGGGGGCGGGGGGACGTTTCCACTGCAGGTTCGATTGATCAGTTTTGACGATGCGACAGGCAATAACCGCATTTCCAAGTGCGTGGCCTATGTTTTCCACGCCAACGGGCAATACACGAGCGATCCGCTGGAAGTTCGGCGAATATTGGAGGATTTGCAGGAGAAATACGGTTATTACGCGAAAATCGAGTTGATGGAGATGGTTCCATCGGTAAATGATGCCGATGTTGCCAATGCAAGCTCGACCATGGCCGATTTTCTGAGCTGCTCGCGCGGTGAAATCGAGTCCTGTTTGCCGAATTGGAATGCGTTAAAGCGAATTGGTCCCAAGGATTAGGGTTTTTTCGGCGGAAGAGTGGGAAAAACCACGGCGATGGTGAACCGGAGGGTTGCCGCCGGGGTAATATCGGACGCGGTCAATCAATATTTACCGGATCGTGCAACTTTACCGAGGTTGGAAGCATACTGCTTTTACCCAATCTGTTCGTGTCGGCCGATCAGGGGCCGCTGCATCAATCGGAATGAAGACAGTTTATGGCTAGAAGGTTAAACACCCGATTTTTAACGATATTGCTGCTGACGCTCGCCGGAATTGTCGCCGCGGCGCTGTTCGCGGAGAAGTTCCTTATCCACGAGCGGCCGGACCGGTACATCGCGGCGGGCGAAGACGCGATGAAGCAGCACAAGTGGAACGATGCGCTGGTGAATTTCAGCAGGGCAGCGAAGCTGGCGCCGCGCGATGCGCGGATCATGGTGATGCTGGGGAAGACTTACGACCAGGTGGCTCAGTCTGATCCGCAGGCTTTTCAGGCGGAAGTTGCCGCGTATGAGAAAGCGCTGGAAATCGACCCGAATTATCTGCCGGCGCTTGATGACTTGAGCGCGCTGTATGTCTCGCAGGCGGCACAGGACCCCAACGCGGTGCTGTACAGTAAAGCGATCGAGTACACGCAGCGGGCGTTTGCGGTCGATCCGAACAACGAAAAGCTGCAATCGCTGGGGGACAAGCTGGTGGTGGAGCAATGGGCGAGCGGCCTGAGTTCCGACCAGGCCGCGGTGGACAAGGCGGTCAAGGAGATGCACGATCTGTGGCAGAAGAATCCTGCCGATGCGGATCTGCCGTTTTCGATTGCCACCGCGGAGATTGAAGAGGGGACGCTTATCGCCAATCAGAATCCCGGCCAGGAGCAGTTGCCGGAGGTGACGGATCATTACAAGAAAGCGGTCGCGACGTTTGATCCCGCATTCACGGGCCCCGGCGGCGGCCCGCAGGCGGCAAACCCGTCGATGCATTTCGCCCTGGCTCGTATTTTGGCGCGGCTTTCGGCGATTGATCAATCGTCTCCGGACATCTCGAAATCGGATCAGAACGGGGCGGAAGCGGAGATCAGCCTGGCGCGGAAGTTCTCCAAGCCCGAGGATCCGGATTACCTGGAGATCAACGAGTTTGCCGCGGAAATGGCGATGCAGAGGGGGGACCGCGATTCAGCGATCGCGATTTACAAGGCGATGCCGCCCACGCCCCGGACGGAAATTGCCCTGGCGGACATACTGGCGAGATCGTCCGAAACACAGCCCGAAGCGGTGACGCTGCTGCAAAACACGCTGGCATCGCTCACGGACGATCCCAATCACATCGCGTTTTATGGAAATCGGTTCCTGACCATGATGGAGCTGACGCGGGTCAAAGTGTTCCAGTACCTGGAAATGGCGCAATCGCCCGAGAAGGAAAGGGCGCACGATGATATTCGCTCGTCGCTGGACATACTCGACCAGGTCGCGGGCTTCCGCACTTATCCCCCGCTGAAGGAAATCGAAGCGCGATTTGAAATGGGCTCGGGGGCCGAAGAAGAAATGGCGATGATCCAGTCGCTGAGCAAGCTGATGTCGGACAATCCTCCGTCGACCAAGGAATATTACTGGTACGCGCTTCAGATGCTGCTGGCGCAGGGGTACGAGGACACGAACCAGACTTCCAACGCGCTGGCGATTTTGCAGCAGGTCGTGCAGCAGAGGCCGCGCGATATTCCCGCGCGTGATCAGCTCGTGAAGCTGCTGCTGATTGAGCAGCCCGATCAGGCGAGGCCGCAGCTCGAACAGCTTGCCACGCTCGATCCCAACAATCTCAATCTGAATTTGTACCGGATTCAGTTGCTGATGAGCGACCCGGAAAAGAACAAGGACGCGATCAATAAATTCTATACGGAGCTGAAGGAAAACACGCCGCAGATGATGAGCGTCAAGGCGCGGATGGCGATGCGCATTCAGCACTATGACGATGCGATCCGGCTGTTCAAGGCGTCGCTGGCGAAGGATCCCAGCCAGGTGGAAGACTGGGTGATGCTGTCGCGGCTTCAGTTTATGCTGGACAAGAAGGACGATGCGCTGGATACGGCGAAGCGCGGCCTGGCGGCAAATCCGAAGGATCCGGCGCTTCGGCTGCTGATTCCCAAGATCGAGGGTGAAAACGGCAAGGTCATCCAGGACCTGCAAATGGAACTGGCCAGGGAGAATCCCAACAAGACCGAGGGTGAACTGACGATGGCCGCGATGGCGCATATGCGCGGCGATTTCGACGATGAGGGCAAGCATCTTGAGGCTGCCCTGAAACTTTCTCCGGACTCAACGCGGATTCTGGAGCTGCTGTTCCAGCATTACCTGCAGTTGAAAGAACTGGACAAGGCGGCCGCGTTGATTCCCCCGCTTGCCAAGGCGGATGCGGACCGGGCCGGCGGCGAACTTTATCGCCTGACGCTTGCGCGGGCGCAGGGAGACAACACGACGGCGGAAGCGATTGCCCGCAAGCTCACGCAGGATCGGCCGGAATTTGCCCGGTCCTGGCTGGCGATGGGGGACGTGCTCCGCGCCGAGGGGAATTATGAGGAGGCGATTCCGCAGTACAACAATTGCCTGCAAAAGGAATCCAGCCTGGTTGAAGGATACGTGGGCCTTGCGGAATGCTATTACGGGCTGAAGCGATACGACGATGCGCTGCATACGATCGAAGACGGATTGAGCCGGCTGCCGGACGATCAGACTTTGTCGCAGATGAAGCTGTCGCACGAGATCAGTTATGGCCGACCGGCAGAGGCGATCAAGGAGATCAGCGACGAGATTACGCTTCATCCGGATGAGCCGCGTCTTTACGCCGGGCTTGCCGATGCGAATTTGCGCTATTGTGAAGAATTAAGGAAAAATCACCAGGAAGACGACGCCGTGAAGCAGGCGCAGGAATTGGTGAATAATCTGGGCGATCCGCTGTCGAGGTTCCCCGATGAGCCGGAGCTTTACGAAGCGATGGCGCAAAGCCAGATCGCGGCCAACGATCCGCAGGGCGCGGTGAAGACGCTGTTGACATGGTCGCAGCGCCCCGCGTGGCTGAAGGCGCCCGATCCGTACGTGGCGCTTTCGATTATTTACGAGCGCCTGGGCCAGCACGACCAGGCTGAAGAGGAGATGCACACGGCGATGCAGCGGTCGGGCTACCGCGTGGATTTGCAGCTTCGGATGGCGAATCTGCTGGCGCTTCACAAGAAGTCCGATGACGCGCTGGCGCTGCTGCGGTCGACGAATGCCGACGATCCCGACGTGCAGGGGACGATCATCCAGGTTCTGCTGGTAACGGGACGGTTCGACGACGCCCAGGCGGAGATCAAGGCCGATCTGGCTAAGAATCCACCCAATGCCGAGAAGCTGATGACGACGTGGGCGCTGGCTGGTTTCGAGCACCAGCGCTATTCCGATGCGATCGATCACGCGACGCAGGCGCTGGCGATGGATCCCAAGGATGTCACGGCGATGTTCTGCAGGGGACGGGCATACCTGGCAATACGCCCGCCGGATGCAAATTCCGCGGTGAAGGATCTGGAGCAGGTGCGGCAGTCCAGCCCCAACAACATCGATGTGAAGCTGGCGCTGGCGGATACGTATCTGATGCTGAACCGTCAGGATGATGCGACCACCGAGCTTGAAGCGGGGCTGCGCGTGTTGCCGGATAACAAGCAGCTGCGGATGAAGCTCGTCGATCTGTATGTGAACGGCGCGCACCCGCGATTGCCCGAAGGGCTCAAGCTTCTGACGGACGTGGACGGCCTTGATCCGTTCAACAAGGATTGGGAAATTTTCGAGAACGAATCGGTGATCCTGGCGAAAATGGGAGATAAACCCAACGCCCTGGTGAAGGCGGAAATGGCGCGGCAACTGGCGCCTGACAACGCCGATATCGTCCGCACCGAAATGCAGCTCATGCTGGACACGCAGAATTACCAGGGCGTGATGGATCGTTACACGGCCCTGGCCGATCCGATGAAATCCACCGACTGGGCGCTGCTGGACCTGGCGGCGGCGGAAAAGGGACTGGGCAATCCGCAGGCGCTGGCGGATTACAACCGCGCGCTGGCGGTGGCGGCGAAGGAAGATTCGCCGATGAACGTCGACAACATCGGCGGCGCGATCGCCCAGCAGTTCGGTTATCCCGCGGCGATCAGCAGCCTGGCGCCGCTGGCGAAAACGTATGTTCCGGCGAAAATTTCGCTGGCGCGCGTCTTTCAGGCGCAGGGGGACAATGCCTCGGCGATCGCCACGGTGGAATCGATCATGGACAATTTCGATAACGTCAGCGTTCGCGACAAGGTGAACGTTCTGTCCAGCGCCGCGCTGATGTATCAGCTCGCCAAGCCCAAACCGCTGGTCGACAAGGCATACAACGCGTATGCGCAGTGGCTGAAGCTGGAGCCGGATAACCTGGAAGCGCTGAACAACATCGCCTGCCTGCTGGCGGACAACTACAACCCGCCGCGCGCCGCCGAGGGATTGCAGTATGCCGATCGCGCGGTGAACCGGATGTCGGACCTAGGGCGCACCGAGCCGCGCATGCTCGATACGCAGGGCTGGCTGCAGATTCTCAACGGAACCCCGGACGATGGAATTCTGACCCTGAGCAAAGCGATGAACGATTTTGAGCCGTTCCCCGAGGAATATCTGCACCTGGGCGAAGGGTACCTGCGTAAGGATTTACCCGACCCGCAACAGGCCGAATTGCAGGCAAAGCTGGGATTGCAGATGGTCGTGAAGCGCAACGGCGGCACGGAAGATGGCGAACTTCGCGCTAAGCTGCAGGATTTGATCAACCGATCAGAAGAAATGATGCATTCCAAGCAGCAGGCTCAGGCTCCATAATCACGGGTCGGGGCCGAAGGACGTCCGATAAGGAATGCTTGAACCGGTGAGTTTGACGTGAGAAGATGTTTTGTGGAGATCGACCGCCCGGCGACAGGCCGCGGCGGGGAGTCGGAGAGCTTTGGACGCGCAACCCCGGTCCTTAACAGGGGCGGGCGCGAACCCGCAGGAGATATATCATGACCACGTTACCGCAAGCCGCGGCATTGCGTTTGCCCCGGCCGGGATTTTCGAATGTGCCCGGCGCTGTCGTTCCGGTGGGCGGCGCAGTCGGCCATGCTCCGCAGGCGCCCGGGTCCACCATGACCGGGGCGGACGTCTGGCGGGTCATCCGATCCAATTTCTGGCTTATTCTTCTGATGCTGATGGTCAGCGCCGGCAGCGGCTACGGAATCAACTACTGGCTGAAGGCGTATCATCCCCGCTACACCGCGACGGGCAAGGTGCTGGTCGTGGGCACGATGGATGACAGCAGCGAAGGTTTGCTGCGCGAAAACGCCACGCTGGACGTCAACTCCCTGCCCATGGAAGTCCGCCGCCATTCCAGCATGCTCAAGGACCCGCAGCTTCTGGACCAGGTGCTGCAGAACACGGAAGTGCGCTCGACGCCGTGGTTCAAGCGGTGGGCAACCATTCCCGAAGCCAAACAGGACCTTACCGATGAGATCGATATCGGCGCATCGCCTGATTCCCAGTTGATCGAAGTGAGCATGACCGATGCCGACCCCAATTCCGCCAAAGTGATCGTCCAGGCGCTGGTGGATCAGTACATCAAGAACCAGCAGGACCGAAACCGCGACCGGCAGTACAGCCTCAACCAGGATTTGCAGGAAGAGCTGACGACGGAGTACGACAAGATCAAGCTGATCAACGGCGACATCGCCGACCTCCAGGCCGATCTGAATAACGTCGGCGTCACCGGGACGATGAACAAAATTGACCTGACGGAAATGGAAATCCAGAACCTTGTCAGCGATCTGCATAACAAGAGCCTGGAGCTGCAGACGGCGCAGATCGAGCAGGCGGCGCTGAAGCAGCAGATCGAAACCGATCCGATGCACGTTCCGGCAGTGGAGGAACAGGTTGACAAGGACCCGCGGGTGAATCAGTTGCGGCAGATCCAGAGCACGGTGGACATGAACCTGACGCAGGAGGAAAACGGCGGGAACATGATGCCCGACAGCCCGGCGCTGCAGTCGGCGCAGAAAAACAAGTCGATGCTCGACCAGCAGGTAATCAATGCCGAGAACGAGGCCCGCACGCGCTACCGCACCCAGATCGAGGAAGACAGCAACGAAAAGGTCGAGACGCTGAAAGCCCAGGTGCAGTCGATCGAGGACCAGATTTCCGATCGCCGCAACGCGGCGTCGCAGAGCACCGAGCATATGGAATCTCTGCTTCAAAAAGAGGCGGAGCGCGACCAGGACCAGAAGAAGCTCGACAACATTCAGGACCAGCTCGACCAGATCCAGGCGTACAACGCCAAGCATGATGTGGCGGGTGTCGAATGGGCCGCCCTGCCGGAGCTTCCCGACCTGCCGAGCTTTCCGAAGCTGACGGTGACGATGACCGCGGCGATCACGCTGGGTCTGGTCATCGCCCTGGGCATCGCGTTCCTGCGGGAACTGCTGGACACCTCGATCCGGTCGCCGCGCGACATCACCCGCGTGGGCGCATTGAATCTGCTGGGCATGGTTCCGCATGAAGACGACGATCCTCAATCGGCGGGCGCGCGTCTGCCGGTGGTGATCTTCGAGGCCCCGCATTCGATGATGGCCGAGCAATTACGGCAGGTCCGCACGCGGCTTCAGCACAGCTCATCGCTGGACACGGCGCGGAGCATCCTGGTGACCAGCCCGTCGCCGGGCGATGGGAAATCGACCATCGCGTGCAATCTGGCCAGCGGCCTCGCGCTCAACGGGCGCAGGATTTTGCTGGTGGACGCCAACTTCCGCCGGCCGGAGCTGCATCGCGTGTTCAATCTTCCCAACGAGCAGGGCTTTTCCGACGTGCTGAACAACATGGAGCTTTTCGAGCACGCGGTTCAGGAGACGCAGGTGCCGAATCTGTTCGTGCTGCCCAGCGGTCACAAGCCGACCAACGCGACGGAGCTGGTGGAAAGCCAGTTGCTCGTCGATTTCATCGAGCGTTCGCTGGAGGAATTCGACCACGTGATTTTCGACAGCGGCCCGCTGCTGTTCGTGTCGGAAACGGTGGCGCTGGCGCCGCGCGTGGATGGCGTGGTGTCGGTCGTCCGCGCCCGGATTAACACCCGCGGCGTGCTGTCCCGCATGAGGGACTTGCTCAAGCAGGTCAAGGCGGAACACCTGGGCGTCGTGCTCAATGCCGTGCGAGCGCAGGGCGGCGGGTATTATGGACGCAACATCCGCACCTACTACGAATACCAGAACAACGGCGGCCGGGCGGCGTAACCACCGCCGCGGCAAAACTCGAAAACCACTTTGCGGCGACGATTCGAAAGATCGTCGCCGCCTTTTTATGATGGCGGTCATGGAACCGCCTCCTCCGCTGCCGCATGTTTCGAGTGGCGAGGTCGAGTGGGAAGTGGCGGCGTCATTTGCCACTGTGGGACAGTGGCACCGAGCCAACCGCATTCTCTCGCGCCATGGAATCATTGCGCGCATGCGGATGGGGACGGGAGACGACACGGAAGTTCATCTGCTGGTGCTCCAGACGGAAGTGGAATGGGCGCGCGACCTGATTGGGCGTGTGGATGAATTGCCGGGGACGCTGCGCCAGCGAGGCTTTCCGCTGGATGAATCGGCCGTGATTGCGCCGGCGGGGGCGGACGAGTTGAGGGCGATCCCCGTTCAAAGCGAAGGTCTTTCCGAATCCCAGCGCGGCAGATATACCGTCGCCATCATCGTTCTGTGGGTGATTTTCGCGATCATTCTGGCGCTGGTGTTTTTATCGTTCATGGCGGCGTAGGTACACTCCTGATTCAATGGCGGATGTCCAGGAACCTCTGTTGCTGCTGCCGTCGCCGCGGCACATCGAGCGGCGCGGAGACGTATCCACGGCGGCGGTTTCGGAAACGATCGATCCGGCCGTCGCGCGGCCGCAGGGATATCAGCTTTCCATTACGCCACAGGCCTGCCGGATCACGGGTCATGATGCGGCGGGCGTTTTTTACGCGCGGCAGACGCTGGCGCAGCTTCGCCGGTGTTTTGGACGAGCGCTGCCCTGCCTGGAGATCGAGGACTGGCCGGATTTTCCCGCCCGCGGCGTGATGCTGGACATCAGCCGTGACAAGGTCCCGACGATGGCGACACTGTTTTCGCTGATCGACCGGCTCGCCGAGTGGAAGGTCAACCAGCTTCAGTTGTACATCGAGCACACGTTTGCGTACGCGGGGCACGAAGCGGTTTGGCGCGACGCCAGCCCGATGTTGCCCGGGGAAATCCAATCGCTGGATGAATATTGCCGGGCGAGGTTCATCGAGCTGGCGCCCAACCAGAACAGTTTCGGGCACATGGAGCGCTGGCTGCGGCATCCGAAATATCTGCCGCTGGCGGAGGCGCCGGATGGCGCCGACACGCCGTGGGGATTTCGCTGGGACGGCCCGTTCAGTCTTTGCCCGATTGATGAAAAAAGCCTGGATTTGCTGGGAGATCTCTATACACAGCTTTTGCCGAACTTTTCCAGCGGGCTTTTTAATGTCGGCTGCGACGAGACGTTTGACATCGGCCAGGGCCGCAGCGGCGACATTTGTGCGGAGCGCGGCGTGCACGAAGTTTATCTAGAATTTTTATCGCGGGTGGATGCGCTGGTGCGCCGCCACGGGCGGCGGATGATGTTCTGGGGCGATGTGATTCTCCACCAGCCGGAGCTGATCCCGAGATTGCCGCGCCAGGCGATCGCGCTGAACTGGGGATACGAGGCGAATCATCCGTTTGACGCTGAAGCCGAGCGATTTGCCAAGAGCGGCGCGCCGTTTTACGTCTGCCCGGGCACAAGCAGTTGGTGCAGCATCGCGGGCCGGACGGACAACATGCTGGCCAATCAGCGCAGCGCCGCCGAGGCGGGGCTGAAGCACGGGGCCATCGGATATCTGAACACCGACTGGGGCGATTACGGGCATTTGCAGTATTTGCCCATCAGCTACGCCGGCCTGGCCGCGGGCGCGGCGATGAGCTGGTGTTACGAATCGAATCGCGAGTTGCCGCTGGCCGATCTGCTCGATGCGCACGTGTTCGAGGATCGCGCGAAGATCATCGGCAGCGCGGCGTGCGCGCTGGGAAACGTTTATCAGGCGATCGGCAAGCCGATGAACAACCGCTCGGCTTTGTTCGGCATTTTCGTGCCGTCTTCGACCCATCGCGATCCAATGGAGGGGATCACGACGGAGGGATTGGACGCATCGCTCGCCGTGATCGATTCGGCGACACGCGATCTACAGCGTGCGAAGATGAAGCGACCCGATGCGAAGCTGATCATTTCCGAATTTGAAAACGCGGCGACGATGCTGCGGTTTGCGTGTGAAATCGGAAAAATGAAATTGGATGGTCCCAGCGTAAATCAAAAACGTCTGGCAAAGAACCTGAGAAAGATCGTTAAAGAACATCGGCGTTGCTGGATGGCGCGAAATCGGGCGGGGGGATTGGAGGATAGCATCAGGAAGCTTGCGGAGAACGCTGGTTCCGTATGAAGGCGCTTCGCTGCTCTTGTTTGCAGTCACCCCAACGGACCAACGCGGACCCTGCATTCTCAAGTGGAACGCTTCTAAATTCCCTCACGAAGCATTTTTTCGGCCAAATCGCGATTGGTGTTTAGCTTTGTTTCCTCGTTAAGCACTTCCTGATTTTTGTCGTTTACGTATGTCGCCGTGACTACTCCATGACGCCACTCTTCGAATGCCTGAATGTAATCGCTCCACGCATCTATAAATGGAACGACCGCCAGGTCAGCCATCGGCCGCAGTTTTTTTAATTTCTCCCGAGCAATCTCAGACGAATAATCGGTCGCCTGGGCCGAGGTTTTTCCTGTCGCAGGCGTGGATAAGTACTCTCGGACGGCCACGAAGGTGTAATACTCTGATGCGGCGGCCGTGAGGCGAGGCAACTTGTGCTGCGAAGCGAGGATCAGAAACCTGGCGGAAAGATGGTTCGGCGCGAGTGACAGCACCTCATGAAGTTTTGCCAGCGCCTCCGGGGTATAGAGATAATCTGAAGAATCCAGCATCGACTTTTGAATCTCACCAAAGAGACGGATTGCCCCGGCGAGTTTGGCCTCCCGATCGACCCGGCAAATGGCGGCGGCATCATCCAGGTCCGACATCCCGATAACTTGCACGTTTGTCAGGAGGGAAGGTCCTTCGTAAACCAATGCGTCTCTCACCTGCTCGGCATTATCCTGCGGAACGGCGGCGATGGTACACCCCGAATCGGCAGCGCCGCGCAGCTTGGCTGCGACGCCGCCAATGCGCAGCACCTTGGAGTCGGCGCTGACATCGCCAGTGATCGCCAGATTCGGATCGATGTCATAGCCTTCGATCATCGACAGCATCAGCGTGCCGATCGCCGCTCCGATCGAACCGCCATCCTTGGCGCTGTACTTGTCCTCGAAACTCAGTTCGATCTTTTCCACTCCGGCCAATCGGTAATGTACATTGATCGCGCGTGCCACTTCATCCAGAACTAATTTCATTTCGGGGCCGACCCGGGTGGCGAAAGAAAGGGGAACCACGTCGCCTTTTTTGGCGACGCCTGGCGACGCCGTCAAAATCAACCGAGACGCAGATCCGAGCATTCCGCCCGAGGGCTGCTCAACTACATACAGAGTTTCGATGGATGTCTGCAGCTTGCTTATCTGGGTTGTAGGGCCGGCCGCGGTAAGGTCCACAGGCGCGGCCTCCGGTACAGGCGTGGAATCAGCAGAACCTCGGTCGGGCGCTGCGCCTGCTTGTTCGCTGCCCAGCGCGAGATTGCTTGCCGCGACGACAAATCCAGCCCACGACGCTCCCTCGACTTTGATTCGTTCCGCGGAGGTAGCCTCCATTTTATAAATGGAAATCGGACACACTTTTGTGCCCCTGGCGGTATAACTGGCATCATCCGGGAGTTTGACCCATCCCGAACCTGCAAGCCGCTGATTCACGTCCTCGCCGTGGTTGGGGCCATCGGCACTATCAACCAGAAGATAAACCGTTGCGGCGCCTGAAACGGCAATTTCCGCGTTTGCCGGATTTCCTCCTACCCGCCGGGTGAATGTCAATCCCAGAATTTCAGGGGGAAGATTCTGAAGAGTCCAGCGGCGGTTCGAAAAATATCGAACTCCCTCTTGAAGGGTGGCCAGCTCCGTCGCGCCGCCTGCGAATTTCACGCGAACGGCCCCCGATTGACTTGCGTCGTCCGCCATCTCTGGACGAGCCCACGCCATTGCGGAAATGAATGCAATGCACATCACCGCAGCAATTGGCAGTCTTACCCGCATGAAACCTCCCTAAGGGTGGCCCAGATTATATCATCGCGGGATTTTTATGCATAAGTGCCGGCGCCGACAGGGGCGCATCAACCTGTTAAACAAATTGGCAATTGGCAATGGGCAATCTAAACTCCCGGCATGTCGGAACGTGTCACAATCGTCGGCGATGGCGCGATGGCGACGGTTTGTTCGCTGCTGCTGAGCCAGGGCGGGCATGAAGTCACGCTCTGGGGGGCGTTTGAGGAGTCGATCAATCGGCTCATTCAAAACCGCGAAAATCAGCGGCTTTTGCCGGGGGTGAAGCTGCCGCGGAATCTGCGGCTGACCGCCAACGATGCGGAATGTTTCCAGGGATGCACGCTGATTCTTTCGGCGGTGCCGACGCAATATATGCGGAACGTGTGGCGGCGCTTGGCGCGGCACGTGCCGGCGGGGGTGCCGATTGTTTCCGTCGCCAAGGGGATCGAAAACCAGACGCTGATGCGTCCGACGCAAATTCTGCTGGACGTCGTGGGTCGCGGAGGAAGCCTGGCGGCGCTGTCGGGGCCGAACATTGCCGCGGAACTGGCCAGATATCTCCCCGCGACGGCGGTGGCGGCTTCGGAGGATGGGGAACTGGCGCTGCGAATTCAAAGTGTTTTCTCCACGCAGTGGTTTCGCGTGTATACCAATCCGGATGTCATCGGAACGGAACTGGCGGGGGCAACCAAAAATGTGATCGCGATCGCCGCGGGAATTCTCGACGGCCTGGCCGCCGGCAACAACGCCAAGGCGGCGCTGGTGACGCGCGGGTTGGTGGAGATCACCCGGCTTGGCATGGCGATGGGCGCGCAGGAATCGACGTTCCAGGGCCTTGCTGGAATGGGCGACTTGGTGACGACGTGCGTCAGCCCCGAAGGCCGCAACCGCACGGTTGGCGAGCAGATCGGCAAGGGGCGGAAGTTGCAGGATGTCCTGGGGTCGATGGACAGCGTCGCCGAGGGCGTCCCGACGACGCGCAGCGTTCGCGAGCTGTCGATCCGCTTCAACGTGGAGATGCCGATCACCGAATCGGTGCACGCGGTGCTGTTCGAGGGGATGGACGTGATTCGGGCGCTGACGACACTGATGACGCGGGAATCGAAGCCGGAGTAGATGGAGTCATCTGCTGAGCGGCACTATTGGCGAAATCGCGGATTTCTCCGGCGATGCCGCGAAAAAAGTGCGCCTCCGGCAGCGAAGAGAATAAGCCCCGCGCTCGCCGGCTCGGGAACGTTGGATAAGCTGATTCCATTGGCGGCGGCAAAGGCGTCGATCGCCGTCAAATCCGCTCCGGAAACATCCGATTGGCTCGCGAATTGATTGAAGTTGTCGGCCAGCAGGACGAAGTCATCTCCATTGACCGTGTTGCTGTAGTTGAAGTCGCCTTTGTCCCAGCCGTTGGTGACCGAATCGTTAAAGTTGGCCGCCATCAGCGTGAAGTCGGTGCCGTTCACCTTGTAGTCCAGGTTCGCGTCGCCCAGGAGCGTGTAGGTGATTTCGATCTGGTGGGAGGCGAGACCCGCGGGGTTGCCGATGTCGGCCGAATCCGCGTAGCCGACGCCGTAACTGCTGGAAGTGTAATGTGCCTCGGTTGACGTGATGCCCGTCCCGCTCCAGGTGTCGCCGTCATATCCCGACTTGATCAGTGCCGCGATGGATGAGATGGGATCGGGGCCGCTTCCGTAGTTCAGGAAAAAATGATTGTTGTAGATATCGAACGTGCCCCCTCCCGAGACGGAAAGGGAAGACTGCTGGCTGGCGCCGGATTGCAGCGCTAATTGAAAATCGGCGTTTCCGCTGATGTTCAAACTACCGGTGCCCAGCAGGCCATACATCGTTACGATTCCGTTTCCGCTCACCGACAGCGATGTGTTATTGGTAATTCCCGTGCTGCTTCCAATGTTGAGCACGCTGGGCAGAACCGTAACCGGTGAAAGCTGCACATAGGCGCTTCCGCCGGTGCTGCCAACAGCGGGGGAATCCTGCTCGACGTTGTATTGGTTGTCATGCAGAATGGCCGAAGCGGCTCCGCCAGCGCCGAAGCTTCCGTTGTATTTCGAGCCACCGGTTCCGCCCGATGCCTGGGCAATAAGCGTCGCGTTCTGCGGCCCCGTCGCCGTCGCCGATGCGCCGCCACCGGCGCCGTTGACGTAGAAGGTGCTGTGGCTGCTCCCTCCATTACCGCCGATGGCCGTGGCATGTGATATCACTGCGTCCGGGCCCGAACCGCTCACCGATGCGGAGGCCGTCGCCGTCCCGCCGTTTCCCGCGGCTCCGGCGCTTTGCGCATCGCCGCCAATTCCACCGGTGGCCGTTGACGAAATACTTTCGGCGCTCTGACCCGAACTCGTGCCGCTGCTTGAGCCGGTTGCGGAAACGGTGGCGTTTCCACCAGCGCCGCCTATGCCGTCGCTGGCACCATTGCCGCCAGCGCCCGTGGCGGTGATGGTTAGGTTCTGCGTCGCGGAGAGATTCACGGTCGTCGTTGCCGCTCCGCCCGGCGCGGTTGCCGCGCCGCCCCCTGCGCCGGCGTTTCCACCGGTTGCCTGGTAATAAGCGCTAACGAGGGATTCTCCGCTGGTTCCCGTGGAAACCACCGATGTCGCCGCGCCGCCGCCGCCCGGTGCCGCCGTGTCGGAAGTGCCTCCGTTGCCGCCCTGCGCCACCTGGGAAAGATCGAGTTCTCCCGTCGTCGCCCCGGACAGGACATTGCTGACGGTCTCGGTCGCGCCGTTACCGCCGGCAGCGCCCGAAGTGCCGTTGCCTCCCGCGCCGCCATAGCCGGCTGCGTCGATGATGACCTTTCCCGAGCCCGTAAAGCCCGACACTCCGGAGATGGTCGCCGCCGCGCCCGGCTGGCCGGCGTAAGAGCTTCCCTCGCCGGCTCCGCCCGTACCGCCGATAGCGGTCGCATACGCGCTGGCGGGCGCGGAGCTTGATGCCTGCGCCGATGCGCCGGCGGTTCCAGTTCCGCCCGCGCCGCCGTTTCCTGAAACGCTTGAGCCTCCCGTGCCGCCGTTCGAATTACTGTACGCGCTGGCCGCCCCCAGGCCGGATGTATCGGTGTCGGTGGCGCCGGCGGTCGCCGTGGATGCACCGCCGGCAGCGCCGGTTCCGGAAATCAGCACGTCTCCGCCGGCGCCGGCGACGGGGGCAGAATTTTCGGAGTTGGCTATCGCCGAGGCGGTGATATTGCCGTCGTGGCTGACCGAAATATCGGCGGTGGAATTTCCACCGGTCGTGCCGCTGTTGTCCGCGTTTCCGCCGTTGCCACCGACGGCGTTCACCGTGCCGTTGATGTCCCCGTGGACGGTCGAGCCTCTTCCGCTGATGGTGTAAGTGGAACTGGCGTTGCCGGCGGCGCCCGGAGTGCCGGTATCGGCGTTTCCGGCGTTTCCACCGACATCGCCCTGGATAAAGTCAAGGGCCCCTGAGGTTGCGGAGATGGCCGTGTCGATACTTTCCGAAGCTCCATTGCCGCCAGCGGCGCCGTTGATTCCCGCCCCTCCATTACCGCCGACGGCATTGAGGTCGATGCTCGCATTAGCCATCGAAATCACGCCGACGTTGGAAACCGCGCCTCCACCGCCTGAATTTCCCGATCCGCTGCCGCTGCCGCCACTGCCGCCCGTGATGGCCATGGTCGCAAACTCGCCCGTCGCCGTGCAGCTGCCGGTCGCCATCCCGCCCCCGCCGCCCGAGCCGGTCGCTCCCGATGAGACCGAGCCTCCATTTCCACCGTTTACAATGCATTGCCAGGGGGCGTAGTAGTTCGTAGCGGTTATCGACAAACCGCCTGAGGCGGTTCCTCCCGTGCCTGCGGTGCCGCTGCCGCCGGTGATGTTTCCTCCGTTGCCGCCCGTTGAAAGGCAATAGGCCCATACCGTGCCGGATGACGTACCAACGCTTAAGGTCGATACGGCGTTCGCGCCGTTCGACGCCGCGACATTCGTGCCGCTGTTTGACCCGCCATTTCCAGCGATGGCTGAAGCGTCGCCCTGGATCAAAGTTATGCTTCCCAGGGCTCCTGGTGAGATGATTGAAGTGGCTGAGCCGGCGGTGCCGGCGCTTCCCCCGTCGCTGTTTCCCCCGTTGCCGCCGGTCACGTTTTGCGTAAGCCCCAGATTGTTGGATGAATTTGCCGACACCACGTTGGTCAGCGATTCGCTCGCCCCGGTGCCGCCAGCGCCGCCGTCAAACCCCGCGCCGCCATTGCCGCCAACCAGTGTGGCATCCGACAACGAGTCTCCCCCGGCCCCTGATGTCCCCGTCGATGAAGTGCACGATGTGATCGTCGCAACGCCCCCGTTGCCGCCGGTGCCGGGGGAACCCAGGCCCAATCCGCCGTTGCCCGCGTCGCCGCCGTTGCCCCCATTTGCCGTCACATAAATTACAACGCTCCCCTCCTGGTTCGCGGCGCCGGATGCGCTGGCATTGCCGCCCGTCCCGCCCGATCCCCCGTAGCCCTGCGCTCCTTTGCTCGGCTTTCCCCCGGCGCCTCCGGTCCCCCCGTTTCCTCCCGTGGCCGTGGAGTATGTTCCATAAGCCGTATCAGGGGGATTGGTGTAGCCGGCGGTGACGCTCGCATTGGCGCCCCCACCATTGCCGCCGGCCCCTCCCTTTCCGCCGGTGGGAGCGGTCGGTGTGCCGCTTCCCCCCGCGCCGCCGGCGCCGCCGGTTGCGGTCGCGGTGTTGTTCTGATCGGTGCTATTCGTCAAGCTGGCGGTTGCTCCGCCGCCTGCTGTTCCGCTATTGCCGGTGCCGCTGGCACCGGGCGTTCCATCCAGAGAGCCGGGGACCGTCGGCGCCGTGACAGTGGCACTGAACCCACGTTCGCAACCTAAACCAATTACGACCGACATCACGGCGATCGCCGTTTTCCGGCCGACCAGTCTTCCTTCGCGCATTTTCTCTCCCTCGGCGCAGCGTTTGTGCGGCCGGCATCGGTGGTAATCCCCTTTTTCTGATATGACAGCAGTTGATGCTAACTAATTCCTGCTCGAATTCAACGCTTAATTCTTCTTGCTACTGGTCCAAAGACGGCTCAATGTGAATTCACCACGAACTGCATGAAAATCGTCCGTCCGAATTGTCGGTCCTCAACTTGATCCGGAAAGTGCGACTGCAGTTTAACCTTTCGCAGATAGCACGCTTTCGTCGTCTTCTTTTTGCGCAGCCAGCACAAGCTCCATGGAAATTTAGTACGATTCATTGCGGGGAAGTCGATGCCATACTAGATTTCATTCTTTAATGGAGTACAGAAGCCCTGCTTTTCAGCTTGGGGCGATTAACTCAGCGGCTAGAGTGCCACCCTTACAAGCACACTGATACGCAACATCACTTGAATTGGATTCACCGTAAATAATGACCGAATATAGACTTAGAGAGTTTGGCCATTTTGGCGACGCGGTCGAATTCTCGTCCTTTGTAGTCCCGAATCGACCCGAAATGTAGAGCTGAATTTTCCGTGGCTGTCGGAACTAGATTTAATCCGCGAAACCTGAACGTGAATGTAAGCCGCGTTGAAAGCGTTTGGTTTCCGAATAAGCTCACGCGATGCCTCGCACCGCACGCAGCTTGGCCGACGATTGCATTTGCCATGTCTTCAATCGCGGCAACTGCGGCATGGACATCTTCGCCAAAGATGGCGACTACGCCGCCTTCGTTAAGCTCTTGGAGGAAGCCCGCTCGCGATATCCGACTGTTGGCGTCCTTGGCTACTGCCTCATGCGAAATCATTGGCACTTGGTCCTGAAGGCGGCAGTGGCCAAAGACCTTTCGCGTTTCATGGGTTGGCTTTGCACCACGCACGTTCGACGCTGGCGGGCACATCGCGGTAGTGAAGGACAAGGGCATTTGTACCAGGGACGTTTCAAGCTGTTTGTGGCCCAAGGCAACGAGCATTTGCTGACGCTCCTTCGCTTCGTCGAAGCGAATCCCGTTCGAGCAAAAGTTGTGAGGCAGGCCGAGGACTGGTGTTGGTCAAGCCTGACTCAAACACCCGGCCACGACGGCGTCTCTATCCGGCTCGCATCCTGGCCAGTCGAACGCCCCCGTAACTGGCTCCGGCTCGTCAACACGCCACTTAGCGAAGAAGCACTTGCCCGCACCGCCAAGGGGAGAAGGCCGCCACACCGTAGATGTCTCGGGGCCAAGACCCTCCAACGGAGCCCAACAACTAGGGCCTTCGGATGTCTTAAGCTTTTCGAAAATCAACTCAAATGATTTGCTTCACGCGACGACGACGGAGACCCAGCCCGAAACCAGCGACGGTTACGACGCTCATACTCGCAGGCTCAGGAACCGCAGAAACGCTGACGTTATCAATTATCGGTCCGAATCCTGTATCTCCCGTGAGATAGGTGAGACTGGCGAAACTTAAAGTCGTTGAACTATTGACGGCAGTAAACGGAAATTCTTCTTGCTCGTATGTGATGTCGAACGGGAGGTTCGTCGGCAATATGGTTTGTATGTCGTAATCGAATGTTTGCGAACTATCGCTTGCACTCACCTGCACCTGTTTCACAAGGGGACCGCCGGCTGGGTTGCCACTTAGTTGGAACGTTACGAGATAAGATTGTCCTGCAATCGTGTCGAAGGTCTGAGACAATGTTCCACTATCGTCCGCAGTCCCGATTGACCCGTCGAGGTCGATATTTCGCTGGCCATCCGCAATGTTCCATACGCCAGGACCGTTATAGTCCACATTGTTTGCGGCCACTGTCCAACCCGTAATTGCGGTGACCGATACGCCAAGGGCATCCCCCAGGCAGATGAGATGTGGAAATCATTAGCGCGCGAGCGGATTCAGAGGGGCCGCTGTCCGTCTTTGATCTGACGCCAATCTTCCGTGCCAGGGCGCTGTGATTTGTTCATGCCACGTGAGTGTGCCGAACGTCCCGACAAGGAAAAGATACGGTTGGTTTAATGCCCACGCAACGCCGGTCGCAGATGCTAGTGACCGGGCGGAATGCACTGCGGTAAAAGCCGGAAACTAACTATCCTCACGTAAGCGATCAACCAACCGCGTCTTTTTTCTTTGGAGGACGGTCGGCACACTGAGGCGACATTAAGAAATCAACACGGCGTGGCCCGGAAGATTGGTAAGCGATACGTCAACGGCGTCCTAGCGCCGAGGGAATCCTCAATTAACGGGAATTACGCCGTGCCTCCATCTTTCGATTCTTCGCCGCATGTTTGCCCAGCACGGTGCTGACAATGTCGTCATCGCCCGATCCCGTGGCCGCGACGGTCGTTGCGGTCGCGGGGGTTGAAGACGTTGAGGCGAGAGCTTGCGTCACCGACGCCACGGCGGGGACGGCGATCTGAGCAAATTGATTGAAATTGGCGGCCATCAATACGAAATCGTTGCCGTTGACGGCGCCATCGTAATTGAAATCGCCTTTGTCCCAGCCTGCGGTGACCGAGTCGTTGAAATTCGACGCCATCAGGGTGAAGTCGGCGCCGTTCACCTTGCCATCCAAATTCGCATCGCCCAGCAACGTATACAGGATTTCAATCTGGCCGGGCGAAAGATTCGCCGGATTGCCCGCATCGGCTGAATCGGCGTAACCCAGGCCATAGGAGGAATTCGTCTTGGCAATGCTGGAATTGATTCCCGATCCGTTCCACAAGCCGCCCGCATAGCCACCGGCGATCCAGCCCGCGATCGTGGAAATTGGATCAGGACCCGCGCCGTAGTTGATCAGCACTTCATTGTTCGTCATATCCAGCGCACCGTTGGCGGCGATCGAAAGGGAATTGACGTTCAGCGTCGTTGCGCTGTTCGTCGTCGCCGCCGTGATCATCGCGCCGGCGCCGGATGCCACCGATAGATTGCCCAGGCTTATGCTGCCTCCGGGAACCGCAGCGAAGATGAGCGTTCCATTGTTCACGTTTACGACTGAGCTGCCGGTATTGACGAACGCAAACGGCAACGCCAGAACGCCGTTGAAATTGAGCACATCGCTGGTCGCTGTATCGGTGACGGTCACTCCCGTGAATCCGGAGAGGGTGATCTGCACGCCGTTCTGGCTTGCGGTGATGTTCCCGCCGCTGGCGGAGACCGCCACCGGTCCTGCCGAACCTAGGTTGATGTCCAGGTTCGATCCGGATGGGACTGCAAAATTCTCGGCGATCACGCTCGCCATTCCCTGCGCGCTGCCGTCGGTCGCTGTGACTGTATAAGACCCCGGCGTCGAGCCGAGCGTGGCATTACCCGTTCCATCGATCGAATTCCCGCTGCCGCTGATCCCCCACGTGAAACTCGACGAAGTGATGGCATTACCAAATTGGTCGGCGGCCGTCGCGGAGAACTGCTGCGAGAAACCCACCGGAACAACCGGCGACGAATTCGGCGAAACAATGATGGTGGTCGGCGTCTGCTCAACCGTGACGTTCACGCTGCTGGTGGTGAACAATCCGCTGGTATCGGTGATCGTGGCGGTGAAATCATAAGTGCCGGCCTGAGTGAAATTGGCGGTGATGTTCTGCGCGGCATTGGTGCCATTGGTCGCGCCGGTATAGGTGACGCCGGTGGGTCCGGTGTACGACCAGGAGTAGATGAGGGAACTTTGCCCGCCGCTGTCGGATCCCAGGACGCTAAGAGCGGTGGAAGTGCCGGTCACGAGGCTAGGCATTGCAGTCGCGGCGCTGGCGACCGTTGGGCCGGTGTTGACGACGACATTGTTGAAAGTCGCATCGGTCAATTGCGGGTTGTAGGAGGCACTGGCCATGAGGCCCGCGTTGGCGGTCGCGGGCATCGCGGCAATGGCAACCGTCGAGCCGAGTGTCCAGCTTGTGCCGTTAGCGCTGTAATACGCGCTGAAATTGCTTCCGTTTCGGACGACTTTCATGTATTCGGATCCGACCGCTGCGCTGCTGAGAGTTTGAGTCGTCACGCTGCCGCCGGTTATCGAGCGATATTCAAGCACGAGACTGCCAGCCGAGGTCTGAACCACTTCAAAAAACGGGTCATCAGGGTTAGTGCTGGCTCGGAACATGACGCCAGCCTGAGGCGTTCCGTTGCCGTTGTCGGCATTGGTCAGGCTTAGTAGTTCCGCGGAGATCGCTGCATTGCCCGTGATCGGCTCATAGGCGTAATTGAACTGATCGTCCAGTGTGGCGCTGATCGTGCCGGAGGCGGTGTCAGTGCCGGCGGCGATGGTGAAAGTGAATTCAGTGGCAGCGCCGATGTCGTTTGAAAGGCCGGCGGCGGTGTTGTAGAGGCCAGTGACGACAAACGTGCCATCATAAGCGGAGTTTGTGGCGCCGGAGATGGTGATCATTTGCCCAACCTGAATGCCGCTGTCGGTCGAGGTGACGGCGGTGGCGACGCCGCCGGTTCGGCTAAGCGAACTGATTGTGATCGGCGTGGAAGAGAATCCCGCGCCACCGCCGACGAGATTCCATTGGTTGACCGTGGTTCCGTTGGAGAGGGTGGTGGAACTGGTGGCCCAGCCCGGATTGCCCGGTTCGTTGATGTCGGTATCGGACCAGCCGGCGGGAAGGCTGTTCGCGGGGTTGCCGATCTCATTGGCTACGTAAACGCGTCCGAAGACATTGGGGTCGGCCGCCATTACACCGCTCCATTGCTCGCTGGAGTTGTCAAGCAGGAGCCAGGTGTTTCCCCCATCGTCGCTACGGTATATGCCTTCGAATGAGTCGCCAGCGGGCGTGCCGTAAATGTAAATGGCGGGATAAGAGCTTCCCGGCGCGGCCGCGCCGACCGCAAGGGACGACACGCCGGTGCTGTAGCTAAAGGGATGGGAGAAGCTGGCGCCGAAGTTCGTGGATTCGTAGATGCCGACGTACGTGCCGAGCCACAATTGACCGGCGACCGTCGGATTCACCGCAAATGTCGGGTTTCCGGTTGCGAGCGATCCACCGGCACTAGCGCTGAAAGTCTGTCCGCCATTGCTGCTGATGTAGAGCGTCCAGGAATTGTCATTGGAGTTTTCGGTCCAATAGTAGAAATAATTGGGATTGACCTTGTCGGAGAGGATGGTTCCGCCGGTAGGCAGGGCGCCGCCGCCGGTGAGGGTTGCAAGGGTCCAGCTGGAGCCGTGGTTAGTGGTGTAATACGCAGCCTGACCCGAAGGCGCCCAGACAATGGTCGATCCGTTGGCGGAGATGGCAACGGTGCCGTTGCTGTACCCGCTGCTCCCGCCGGGATTGGAGACGAACTGGGTGAAGGTGGTTCCGTTGGTGGAATAGAATCCGTAGATGGTGCCGAGATTGCCAACCATGACGGAGTCCTGGGGATCGAGTCCGGCGGAATCGACGGAGGTCAGGTTGCCACCGCCGCCGTTGACGTAGACATTCCCCTGCGTGGGAGAAAACGTGAGGGTGGTGAACGCGAAGCCGCCAACGTCGCCCAAGGCGCCATAGAGCGGCATGCCGCCGGTGGGGGCGTTCAAATCAAGGATCGCCGTCATCACAATCCCGGTATCGGGAAAATACCAACTGTTTGCCGCGGTGAGTGTGGTTGTACTGGTGCCATCGTTGGTGGCCCAGATGCCGCCACCATAGGTGTGCATGATTTGTGCGGAATTGAAGGGATTAATAGCGATGTCGCTGCACCAGTTGCCGATACCGTCGGTGCTAGAGGCCATGTACGGCGAAGTGGTGGTATTTCGCGTTGGGGGATAGCCGCTGTAACTGCTGGTACTGTAAAGCGCGGTCCAGGTCGGGGAGCTAGCGTTGGCGTTGGTTGTGCGCCAGATTTGGTCGCCGTAGTTGTAGCGGTCAAGGCTGCTGACGACGATGGTGGTGGGGCTGTTGGGATCCAGGGCCAACGCGCCGTAGCCGAAATAGTCGTAGGGTGCTGATGACCTTTGCGGCACGACGGGTGAAATGTTGGCCCAGACGCCGGTGGAGGTGTTGTAACGGAATACTCCTCCATTGTCCGGCTCGGTGGGAGACTGGTCGTCGGCGTAAGCCAGGTAGAGATTGCCATCCGAAGCCATGGCAGCGCGTTCGACCATCCATCCGGTTGGAGCTGAACCCGTGCCGGTCACTTCCGTCCAGGATGTACCGCCGTTGGTGGTTTCGAAAAGATTGGTGCCGCTGGCCGTGGAGGTTTCGCCGACGAAGATCTCCTGCGTGGGGTTGCCCGCAGTTCCGACGTTGGGATCGAAAAGAACGAAATTGATCCCTGCCGACGTGGAGAATGACGTGGTCTGGCTGAACGAATGACCGGCATTGGTGCTTTCCCAAAGGCCGTTGGCATTGCTTCCCAGGAAGATAATATTGCTGTCGTAGGGATCGACCGCGATGCGCTCGCCGGCGCCGCGGCCGTCTTCATTGCCGCCAACGTAGAAGCTCAGCGAAGTTACGCCCCAGGTTGCTCCGGCATTCGTGGAGTAGAGCACATAGCCGTTGCTTCCGGTATACAATCCAACGTCGGCGTAGAGATTATTGGAATTCTCGGGGTCGATGGCGAAGCTGAGGACGCCGTTTGAGCCCCCGCTTCCGTTGCCGACCCAATTGAGCAATTGGGTCCAGTTAGTTCCATCGTTGATGGTCTTATAGAGTCCGCCCACGTCGCTGCGGGCGTAGATGACGTTTTGATTGTGCGGATCGTAGAAGATGCCATCGACGAATCCTCCCGCGCCGATGTTGATGTTCTGCCAAGTATATGAGGCGGAGAGAAGTAGCCGGGTCTCGAGGGACTCGAGACTGCAGGCACGTTGTAGACGAGCGGCTCGATCAACCGCACCGCGTTTGGATTTTCTGGAAGGAGACCACTTTCCACGCGAGATCGACATGGCACTCATCGGACCTCCGCCAGAACAATACTCGAATGGGGCCGGCCCGCCGGCATTCCGCCCCCACTCCGGTGGTGATAATTATAGCACGAATTCCGCTTGCAGCAAGGGTTTTCTGACTGTATAAAATGCCAAATTGGTACCGGTCGGCGTTCTTTCCCAGTTTCGCACTTTTGCGGGAACGAGCGAGTTCCCATCGACTCGAAAGCTTGCTGCCGGAACGCCGGCCTTGGGTTGTGTGCATCCGCGCGTAAGGGCGAGGGAGTTCACGAATCGAACATCGAGGATGGAAATCTGCAAGGGGCCGGCGATGCGGAGGAATACAGCTTGGCACTCCATGGCACTCGTCATCACTGTGGTGGCAACGATGTGCGCTCGTGCAAAATCGGCCACCCTGGACAAGACCGTGGGAGTCGAATTTATGCACCCGGACCGGATCCGGTACGACACTCACAGCCTGATCATCGATGGCAAGCCGGTCTTCATTTATTCGGGCGCGATTCACTACTTCCGCTGCCCGCGCCAGCTGTGGAAGGATCGCCTGCAGAAGCTCAAGGACGCCGGATTAAACTGTGTGGAAACGTACTTGGCGTGGAACCTACATGAGCCCGAGGAGCCCGCAAACCCTGATGACTTTTCCAAACTCCGCGATATGGAACAGATCGGCGATTTCATTCAAACAGCAAGAGATCTGGGGCTCTACGTCATCATTCGTCCCGGCCCCTACATCTGTGCCGAAGTGGATCGAGGAGGTTTGCCGGGGTGGCTGATGAAATACGAGCCGGACGGGTTGCGCCAAGGGCGGTTTCTTCGTTGCAATTCCCCTGAAATGCTCGCCTGGGACCGGCACTGGCTTACCGCGGTCGCCAAGGTCGTCAAGCCGCACCTCATCACAAATGTTCCCAGGCGCTCCGCGGGAGTGATCCTGTGGCAACTCGAGAACGAGTACGACTGGAACGGCGCCGGCATCCCATCAGACGTGCGCGCAGATGTCCTGGGTGCGCTCGCTCACGCGTCCCTGGACGGCGGCATCGATGTGCCCCTGTTCACCTGCGAAACAATTGACAAGGCGTTCCGCGATGATCCGTTCCTACGCTGCCATGTCTTTAACACGGTGAATAAGTATCCCAACTATGACATGGAGCCGCTGATCAAAGGCATTCAAGATTGCGCCAAATACCAGCCGGAGAAATTCCGCGCCGTCACGGAACTGCAGGGAGGATGGTTTTCCCAGGTTGGGGGCGGACTCTACGGCGGTCAAAATGCAGCACAAATTACGCAATTGACGTTGACCGCCATCGAACGCGGTTGCACATCGCTCAACTATTACATGTTCTACGGCGGGTCCAACTTCCGCTACGCCGCTCCCACGATCACGCAGACCTACGACTACAACGCGCCTTTGCGCGAATGGGGGGGCGAAGGAGACCGCTATTTTGCGGTCAAGGCAATCGGCCGAATGCTCAAGGAACATGGCGATCAATTGATCCATTCCAATCCGGTCGAATTGACAATCGATGGTGACCATCCGGACGTCAGCATCTATCTGCGGCAGTCGGACGATGGATCCCGGTTCTTCTTCGTGCGTAACTCGCAGCAAAGCGAATCTCGATCAGCGACCGTGAAGGTGCAGCCGAAGGACGGGCCGGAGCAAAGCCTGACCTACAACCTGGCGGATTTCGGGGCGAAAGTGCTCTATGTACCGCCGGGCGCAAGCGATTTAACTGGCGGCGAATGGCTTCCCAAGCTCGTTGGGCGTCCTGTCGCCGCAGAGTCCGCGCCCGCGGCGGTACCGGTACGCATCGCTTCCGTAGCAGGCGAAGAGCCCGCCAACGATTGGCGGGATGTTCAGCCGGGAAAACATCTGGAATCTACCGGAATCTTCGACCAAAGATACGTGTATTATCGTGTGAAATTCAATCTCGCCGTAAACGATCTGGAAAGCCCGTTGGCGCTGTACATCCGGTCGGATGGGGGCGGCGATTGCCTAACAGTGCGGATCAATGGAACCCAAACGCTTTGCTCAAAAGACGGATATTTCGATTTGGACAAGCTCGCGCACAAGGGAAGTAACACGGCGGAAATCCTGTTCGAAAACCTGGGATGTCCAAATTTTGGGGCTGTCATTGAGCTGAGGCAGGGAATCACTCATATCAGTGTAGTGCCTCAGGAAACGCGTGCGCACGCCGTCGAGGACTGGAAGATGAAGGTGGTGGCGGGCAACCCGGCGGATTTGGCGGAAGTCCGGGCGAATTTCGACGATCATGAGTGGCCAACGGTCCATCTGACCGAGCCAGACGGCAACACGCCGGCGGGAAACAGGGCGGTCTATCGCGCGATGCTGCCGATTTCAAAACATTGGCTCGCGGCCGGAGTCGCGATGACCTTCGGAACGATTGATGACCGTGGAACGCTCTACGTCAATGGGCAGCAAGCCGGTAGCGCCGATGACTGGTCGCACCCATGGACGTTTGACATCACGCAATATTTGCATGAGGGAGACAACAGCATCGCGCTGCTAGTGCAAAACGATTGGGGTCCGGGAGGGCCATACAAAGGCTGCGACATCGAGCCCATCGGGCGAGTGCTGGACGGCCTGCAGGTTTCGCCCGCCACAAGCGTGTCCGGGGCCACGATCGGCAGTGATGAGCAGCGACGGCTGCTCGTCCATTACAAGTTGGAATTCCAGCTTCCACGCACACCTCCAACTTTGTCAGTCCCGTGGAAGCTTCACTTGGAAGCCGACGCCAATGCCTTTGTGACGCTCAACGGCCATCCGATGGGACGTTATTGGGCTGTTGGGCCGCAGCGGGATATCTGGCTCCCGGAATGCTGGCTGAATTTCGGGCCAAACGAGACGAACACCGTCGAATTGCAGGCCCGGCCGACGGTCGATGCGCCGGTCGGGAAAATCATCAAACTCGCCGAAGTGCGGCCTTATGCGCAATCCACCAGCGCGGTACGGCCTGCACCATGAAGGCCGCCGACACGTCGGCTCTTGGATATTTTGTGCAGGTTGGTCGAGAGGGATCCTATGAGTGTATCATCCAATAGATCGGCAATTATAATCATTCTGTCGCTCGGTCTTTCTTCTGCAATTGCATTTTCGCAGAACATCCGCCTCGCTCCAGATGATTCACTGGAGACAGTGATCGCCAAGGCTGCGGACGTCCAGCCGACTTCCCGGCAAATCGCATGGCAGCGAGACGAGTTCTCTGCATTCATCCACTTTGGCATGAACACCTTTACCGACCGTGAATGGGGTCAGGGAAATGAGGATGAAAAGCTCTTCAATCCAGCCGATCTCGATGCGCGCCAGTGGGTGGCAGCGGCCAAAGCCGCCGGCATCACGCGGATGATCCTTACCGCAAAGCATCACGATGGCTTCTGCTTGTGGCCCAGCAAGTACACCGAGCACTGTGTCAGAAACAGCCCCTGGAAAAACGGACAGGGTGACGTTGTCGGGGACTTTGTCGCGGCGTGCCGCGCCGAAGGGATGCACTACGGCATCTACATCTCGCCCTGGGATCGGCATGAGAAGACGTATGGCGATTCACCTAAATACAACCAGCACTTCCTCGACCAACTCCGAGAAGTCTTGACAAACTATCCGGGAATCGAAGAGGTATGGTTTGACGGCGCCTGCGGCGAAGGCCCCAACGGAAAACAACAGGTCTATGACTGGCGCGCCTACTGGAAGCTGATTCGCGAGCTTGCGCCAAACGCGGCCATCACCGTTCGCGGGCCCGATGTCCGCTGGTGCGGCAACGAAGCGGGTTTCACGCGCCCAAGCGAGTGGAGTGTTATCCCTATGCCCGGCGATGACCAGCCATGGGAAAAATCCGACAAGACGCTCTCGGGGTTCCTGAACGACATCCACGGCGACGACCTTGGAAGCCGCGATGCTCTGATGCGCAGCCGCGCCGATCATCCGGTTCTCGCCTGGTATCCCAGCCAGGTAAATACTTCAATCCGTCCGGGATGGTTTTACCACAAATACGAAGATGGCCGCGTCCGCTCGCTGAAGGAACTGCTGAATATCTACTACGGCTCAGTCGGCGGCAACGGGCAATTCCTGCTGAATATCCCGCCGGACCGGCGAGGCCTTTTCCATGAGAATGATGTCGCACGGCTGAACGAGCTAGGCGACTATCTCAAAGCCACCTTTTCTCAAAACCTAGCGGCAGGCGCCAAGCTGAGCGCGGAGGTAGTTGACGGCAAACCCATTGGCGATCTTGGCGCGTTGTTGGATAGGAATCCCGACACGCTCTGGACCACGACGGATGGACCGGCCTCGGTCACGGTTACCTTGGAACTTCCCGTTCCGGTGCGCGCCAACTGTCTGATGCTGCGGGAGCAAATCGCCTCGGGTCAGAGGGTCGAGGCGTTCGATGTGGACGTTTTCGAAGACGGCCAGTGGCATCCCGCCGCCAGCGGCACCGTCATCGGCAACAAACGCCTCGTGCGCTTTGCGGATGCGACCGTCTCCAGGCTCCGTATCCGCTTCAGGCAGTTCCGCGTCCGGCCAACCCTCGCCGAAATGGGGCTCTATCTCGCGCCACCATTACTTTCGGCCCCGACTATCACCCGCGATGGGAGCGGCATGGTGACGGTCAAAGTTCCTGACGGCACTTGCGCGCGGTACACACTCGACGGGTCTGACCCCACCAGCACTTCGCCCCTCTACGCCGATCCGATTCCGATGCCCAGCGGTGGCGTTATCGTTGCCCGGACATTCCCGCTGACTTCCGGCGCCCATTTCTTTGGAGGAACCCCGACCGTGCGCATGGAGTTTGGCGTGGCCAAAGGGAAGTGGAAAATCCTTGACTGCGATTCGCAGGATGGCCTGGAAGGAGACCCGCGCAAGGCGATTGATGACGACCCGAACACTTTCTGGCACACACGGTATCGCGACAAGGTCGATCCAATGCCCCATCATCTTTCCGTGGATCTGGGCGAAACGGTGGCGATCCGCGGCTTCACCTACACGCCGCGCCAGGATCAGTGGGATGGCGGGATCATTACCCGGGCTCGATTTGAAGTCAGCCAGGACGGAAAGGGTTGGACCATCGCGGCAGACAATGTGAATTTCGACAATATCGTCAACAGCCGGCAGCAGCAGGTCGTGAAACTGCCCGCGACCATGACTGCACGCTACTTCCGCCTCACGGCGCTGCGAACCGTGAATGACAACAATCTCGCATCGGCCGCCGAAGTATCGGTGCTTGTGAAATAAGAGCGAATGAATAGCTCTGGCAAGCTATGCAACAACCTCCGGACATCGCTAACGAAAGTGTTTACATGAACATCCCCAAATCCATTTCTTTAATCAGTATCCTCCTTCAGTTCATCTTATTCTCGGCCGCGCAGGCGGCGGTCTCCGGTTCCTCCAATCTCGATCAGGGATGGCGATTGTGGCTGGATCCAAAGGCGGCCTGGCGCGATGACGCGATCTACCTGCCTGAGGATGTAAACCTCCAAACAATGCCTGTGAATCCGCCAACGGGCGGCTGGTCGGTGCTGAATGACAGCGCGGGTATCGGCGTATCGCTGCCGGCGACGGTGGAGGAATTTTACTTCGGGAAAGCGCCCGCTCGCACGACTAGTTCGACGAGGCCGAGGGATATCGTCGCCGCCGAGGGGAATTATTTCGGCGTGTCGTGGTGGTATCGGCCATTCACGCCGCCGGCGCTGGGACCAGGAGAGCGATTGATTTTTAGTTTTCCCGCTGGGCGGCTGCGCAGCGAGGTGTACGTCAATGGGAAGCTCGTGGGGTACAGCATTATCTCTGAAGCGCCATTTATTGCGGACGCCACGGATGCCATCAATCCAGCCGGGCCAAACTTGCTGGCGGTACGCATCACCAATCCGGGCGGCAGGCTGGATTGGATGGATTTTCTTTCGTTCAGGTGGGGAAAATACACGCTCCCCGCCACGCACGCATTCGGCGGCCTCGCGGGCGGCGTCGAGATGCAGGTCCGCGGGCCCGTAAACGTGCGCGATTTGGCAGTATTCAATAAGCCCGATGCAAAATCCGTTCGCCTGCTAGCAGAAATCGGTTCGAACGGCTCGGCGTATGACGGTCCGGTCGATTTTTCGGTATCGCGCGACGGGAAAGTTTATTATCAAAGCAGCGAGGTGGTTCACGTTCGGGCGGGCGAAACAGGAACCGCCGCGGTCGACGCAACCGTGGCCAACGCCCAGTTATGGGATATCAACCAGCCAAATCTTTATGACGCATCGGCAAGCTTGCCGACGGTCACGCATTCGGATCGCGGCACGACTTTTGGTTTTCGGTGGCTGGAGGCGAAGGGCCTGGGCACCGACGCGAAGCTATATCTCAACAGCCGGCGCATCGTGCCGCGCTCGTCAATTTCCTGGGGCTTCTGGGCGCCCAACGGGATATTTCCAGATGGGGCCGCGGCGCAGCGAGAAGTAAACGCGGTTAAAGCACTGGGCCTCAATTCGATTCAAAACCACCGGCACATGCCCAAGGCTGTCGTTCTCGACGCCTTTGATCGCGCGGGGCTGCTGCGTTATTGCGAGGCTGGGGGCGGCCTTTTCACGTTCCAAGATGACGTGAAGGATGCACAGGGTCCCACAGTCCCGACAGACACCACTGGAAAAGGGGCGCAGCTCGATTTCCTCAATCGCTACCAGCTCGACAAGGAACTGGCGATGATCCGCGCCTTCAGGTCTCACCCGTGCGTCAGTGTCTGGACGTTACAGAATGAAACCGGACCCGATCTGAATGACCCGCGCATTTTCTATGCCTTGAACAAAATGCGCCAGGCCGATCCGTCGAGGATGATCCTTCTTAAATCCGGTGTGGGTGCGGAAAACCAGGTATGGACGCTGCCCTATAGCAATGAATGGCTGCACGACGATGGAACAGGTCATGCCGGTTGGTGGGATCAGCACACGGCAACCGATTCGCCGGGTGTCTGGGTGGATTCGATGTACAAATCGGCCGCCGATTTCAAATATCGCACGGAAAACCAGAAGGAGATCGTTGTGTGGGGCGAGTTGGCGACAGGCGCTTCGCCGGACGATCACACTGCGGACGTGAATTGGTACAAGGCAAACCAGCGCAGCGGCTATGATCTGAAAGCGCACGAGACCGTCGTGGGGGCATACGAGAAATTCCTCGATGACTACCAATTTCGGTCCGCGTTTCCCAGCGCAGAAAAGCTCTTTCGGGAGGCGGGGGCCAAGCATTATTTCTCGGCCGCGCATCTGCTGGAAAACGCCCGTATCTGCAATAACGTCGATTACATCGTGCTGTCCGGCTGGGAGTCCACGACGATCGACGATCACAGCGGGCTGGTTGATGCGCTTCGTCAGCTCAAAGCTGATCCGGCGCTGATCCACCAGGCATCGCAGCCCGAAGTCCTCGTCGTTCGACCGCGCCACTACGTGATCGCCAAAGGCGATACAGCGGTGGTGGATGTTCATCAGATTAATGAGCAAAATCTAACAGGCTCGTGGCGGCTTGCGGTAATAGCCTCGATTGCGGGACATGAGCCGCTCTTTCAAGCGGAATATCCAGTTGAACTCACGGGCGGGGAGACTTACGGTCAACTGCTGAAACAGGACATTCGATTTACGGTGACCGAGCCTGGGCCGGTTACTATCCATGCCGCGCTGAGCCCCATGGCCGGAGGTCCGCCGGTGCTTCAGCGGGACGAGCCAATGCTGGTGATTGATCCGCAGCCGGCGCCGCTGATGGGAAAGATTGCCTGCGGCGGCGACAGCGACGAGTCGATCGATGCACTCAAGCGGCAATTCAATGCGGACGCGGTTGCGCTCTCTTCAACGCTAGGAAAAGTGCCGACAGTTTTGGTCGCGACAGGCGGCGGAGGCCCGGAAACCTGGAGTCCCGGGGACAGCGACGCGGGTATTTCCAATACATCCGATCCGGACCTCTATAAGCAGCAACTGTGGGGACAGGCGGGTCCAATCGGGACCTGGCGGGGGCTGGCGCCTGGGAAGATCACGATCAAGGTATATCTGGCAGACTCTTACCAGAACGGGCCCGGGCAGCGACTTTTCGACATTGCGATCAACGGCCAAACGGTTGCCAAGGAGTTGGACATTTTCGCCAAAGCAGGTGGAAAAAATCGGGCGCTGGTCGAAACCTTCGTCGTCGATACGCCCGACGGAAAGATCCGACTTTCGGTCCCGCGCGTGGAGGCCGACAACGCGACGCTGGCTGCGATCGAGCTCAGCGATTCATCCGGGAAGGTCGTGCGGGAGGTTTTCCGTCGCGAGCCATATACCGACCATGCGGGTCATGTGTGGAAGCCTATCTCGCAGGAAGGCGGCGACGACTGGACAGCGGATCTAAGGGCGGCAGTGGAACGGGCGCGGCGCGATGGCTCGCGGGTAGTATTGCTGACCGGAGGCGGCACGGACGCGGACAAGATTGCCAAATACCTCGCTGATCAAGGGCTTTTGAGTTATGCCGGCCCGGTGGGCGCATCAGGTCCGTCCTGGATGGGGTTCTGGTACTTCGGACGCAGCCACTGGCTGCTCGACGGGCTGCCCAGCGATTGCGTACTGGATTGGCCGTATCAGATCGGACAAGGCAATGGCTTGATGCTTTCGGGCCGTGGCACGGAGGCGGTTATCGGCTATGGGAAGGACCACGATCCGAATATCGGTGTTGCTGCCGCAACCATCGAATGCGGGCAGGGCCAAATTGTGATGCTGGCGATTCCAGGGCTGATGAATTCATTCCTGAACGGAAATGCCAACGGTTTTCATCGAGTAACTGCCAGGCGGCTCATGTTTAATGCGCTGGCGGGTGGTCGGAGTTTGAGCAAGTGAAGGTCCGATACAAATCCTCGGTTTTCGGCTTCGCTTTCCTGACCGCCAAGCAGACTCATTCTATTGTGGCGGCACCGGAGTCCACCTCTTCCACTGATCCGGCGCCCATTGCTCAAGTTGGCTAATCGGCGTGGCGGGCAGGTTGGCCAGCAATTGGGTCAAGTAATGTTGCGGGTCGATGCCATGCCGGCGACACGTGCTGGTCAGGCTGGAAAGGATCGCAGCAGTCTGGCCACCTCGCTCATTGCCAACGAATAAACTGTTTTTGCGATTAAGGCAGATTCGCTTCATTTCTCGTTCCGCCGCGTTGTTGTCCGTCGGCACCGCCCCATCCGTGGTGAACACGTTCAACTCCGTCCATTGGTTCAGCAGGTAGCGCACCGCCTCGGACATCGGATGCTTGGGCAGCAACTGATCGCGCCAAGCGAAAAGCCGATCTTTCAACGACAAGAGCATCGGGGCCGATTTCCGCTGACGCAAGTCCAAACGCTCCGCAACGTCCAAAGGCTTGCCCCGTTCCTCGATGGCATACAGACGATTGATCCAGCCCACGGCTTCAGCGGCTATCTGCGGTTGCGATTTCTCCGCGTCCACGAACTTCCGTCTCGCGTGCGCCCAGCAGCCGGCCCGCATAATGTCATTGCCGACCACAACGCCGTCGTAGCCACCGTAAGCATCAGCCAGGAGGATTTGTTTGTAATCACCGAGGAAGTTCGCCGGTCCGTCGCGGCTCCGGCCCAGGGTAAAATCGAACACATTGTACGGATGTTCCGTATCGCCAACGTACACCCACATTCTGGCTTGCTGAGTCTTCTCCGGTGCCAGCATCGGCATCACCGTGTCGTCCGTGCCGATCACGTGCGATTGCAGCACACGCTGAATCATCAGGTCGTACAGCGGACGTAGGAGGTCGGCCACGTCCCCGCACCAGACGCTCTGCGTCGCCCGGTCAATCTCAAAACCGTTGCGTTCAAAGATGTTTTGCAGCCGGTAAAGCGGCAGGTAATCACTGAACTTACTCGTCACCACGTATGCCAGAAGTCCTGGTCCGGCCATGCCCTTGTCGATTGGCTGCATGGGCTTATCCGCCAGAGCGATCTGCGGATTGTCAGCGTTACGTTCGCAATGCTTACAGGCGTATTTGACGCGAACGTGTTCGATTCGCTCGAATCGGCCGGGAATGAACTCCACTTGCCAACTTGATTCCTCGCCGATCTTCTCGCGCATCTTTCCGCAGCAAGGACAGGGCTTGTCAGCTTCGGCCAAGTCATGCATCTTCCGGGTCATGGGCAATTGATCGAAGGCCGCCAGATTCCGCCGGCCACGACGAACCCGCCGCACCATGCCGCCTTCAACCGAGCCGGAACTATCGGCTGGCGGAAGATCGCCGGGATTCACAGGCCGCGATTCCAACTCGGTGGAGAAAGCCAGCAGCATCTGAGCCACGTCGCCAGGGGTTTGGAGTCGGTCGGCCCGCGGGCCGTAATACCACTTCCTCAGACGAAGCAGTTGCATTTCCAGGCGGAGCTTCTCGATCTCGATGTTCTGGAACTTCACGCGCCAGCCATCGCGCTGCCGAGCGTTCTCGTCACGCTGGCGCGATAGATCAATGATGATTTGCTTCAGCGCTCGCGGATCATCCGGCAGAGAGGTGATGGACGATGCATCTTCCATGACGACATAAGAACGCTCCGTCCAGCGAATTGTTTCAGACGGTTTATTTTTTCCGAAAATATCTTTTCACCCGCCGGACGCTCCGCAGGTCGATGCCGTCCAGCATCATCGCCAGCTCGCTGGCACGCAGTTCCACGCTCCTGGCATCACCTTCGATTCGCGGCATTTTGAAAACGCCTTCCTCTAACCGCTTGTACCACAGAACAAATCCGTCGCGCTCCCACAGAAGTATTTTCAGCCGGTCACCACCGCGCGAGCGGAACAGGAACAGATGCCCGTCCATCGGGTTCTGATTCGTGACGACGTGGGCCAATTCCGCCAGACGATCAAATCCGCACCGCATGTCTGCTGGTTGCGTTGCCAGCCAGATGCGTGTTGCGGTCGAGTCATCCAGAGCCGCCAGTGAGGGCAGGCCGATCACGCCGTCGCCTCAAGTGTGCG